>Ga0153924_1000047_pt1 | contig 89976 bp, 104 predicted proteins | sample TSNJ008MetaG_FD_104709 | JGI IMG/M metagenome (GOLD analysis project Ga0153924, IMG submission 104709) | Attine ant fungus gardens microbial communities from New Jersey, USA - TSNJ008 MetaG | ecosystem: Host-associated > Fungi > Mycelium > Unclassified | place: USA: New Jersey, Wharton State... | reverse complement strand
GGCAGCCGCCGCGCGCGCCCTGCGGCGCGTTGCAGGAGCAGGGCGTGCGTTCTCCCCTACTTGATGCTTAACTCTTTTTCCACCTCATTCAGATTAATGGTCAGCATCCGGCTCACGCCCTGCTCCTGCATGGTAACGCCATAGAGGATGTCCGCCTCTTCCATGGTACCCCGCCGGTGGGTAATCATAATGAACTGGGTGCGCCCGGACATTCCCCGCAGATACCGGGCAAAGCGGACCACATTGTTGTCGTCCAACGCCGCCTCAATCTCATCCATAACTACAAAAGGCGTAGGCCGTACCTTGAGAATGGCAAAGTACAGCGCAATGGCCACAAATGCCTTCTCTCCACCGGAGAGGAGAGTAATCACTTTCAACGCCTTCCCCGGTGGCTGCACCCGGATTTCAATCCCACAGTTTAAGATGTCCTCCGGATCCTCCAGCTCCAGCGCAGCTTTCCCTCCGCCGAACAATTCTGCAAAAACCCCTCCAAAGGTCTCGTTGATCGCGTAAAACTCCCGGGCAAAGATGGTCTTCATCTCCCCTGTGATGCCCGCGATAATCTCCTCCAGCTCCGACTTGGCGCTTTGCACGTCATCCCGCTGGCCGGAGAGATAGGTATACCGTTCATTGACGCGTTGGAACTCCTCAATGGAGCCCACGTTGACAGATCCCAGGGTTCCAATCGCCCGTTTCAGCTCTGAGATGCGGCGGTTGGCTTTGGGGAGGGACTCAAGCTCAATGCGCTGGGCCTTCGCCGCCTCATGGCTGAGCTCATAGGTATCCCACAACTTGTCCAGCAGCTGCTTCTCCTCCATGGAGGCGGCCATCTTTTTCTGCTCCAGCAGGGATACCTCCCGTTCCATGCTCAGCAGCTCCTGGTTTTTATCCCGGCTCTCTTTGTCCGCGCGGTTGCGCGCCCCCTCCAGTTGAAGCTTCTCCTCCGTCAGGCGGCGCGCCGCTTGGGTGTGTCCCTCAGCTTGCCCGCGCAGGAGCGCAATCGCCAACTCTTTTTCCGTAATCTCCTGCTCAAACTGCCGGTTTTCCCCCTCGTACCGGACAATCAGGGAATGATTTTGCTGCCGGTCCCCCTCCATATCGGTCTTCAGGGCTTCCAACTGCTCCAGGCTCTGCCGGGCGGTCTCCCGTTCGGCCTCCAGCCCGGCCAAGGAGGCCGACAGCTCTGCCGTTTCCCGCACAATCCGCGCGGAGCGCTCCTGCAGGTCGGCCTGTCCCCTGCTCTTGCCCTCCGCCTCGCTTTTCAGCGCGGCGGCCGCACCCTCCAGTTGGCGAATGCGGTCACGGGCAGTTTGCGTATCGGTTTCAATCTGAACGCTGCGGTTCTTCAGCAGCTCCAATTCACGCTGATAGCCCTCTCTGCGCCCGGAAAGCCCCTCTGCCACGCTCTGACAGCGGGCGCATTCCCCCTCCGCTTTCAGGAGTGTGTCCTCCCACTGGCGCAATTGCCCCTGGGCCGTCTCCAGCTCATAGGCGGCGGCGGTAGCCTCGCGCCGGGCGGTTTCCAACTCAAGCGCGGCCTGATTGAGCTGCCCGCGCAGGGTGTCCGCCTGACTTTTCAACCGCTCCAACTCGCTTTTGCGGCTTAAAACGCCCGCGCTGCGGTTGGCGGAGCCGCCTGTCATGGAGCCGCCGGGATTGAGCACCTGACCGTCCAATGTCACAATGCGAAACCGATAGCCAAATTTCCGGGCCGCGGCAATGGCCAGATCCAAATCTTCCATCACCACAACCCGGCCCAACAAGCTGGAACAGACCGTCTGGTAGATGGGATCAAATCCCACCAGCTGGTCCCCAATCCCCACAAATCCACGCTCCCTGGCCACCTGTTCCCGCTCTCGCAGGTCTCCGGGGCGGATGGAGGAGAGGGGAAGGATGGTGGCGCGCCCGCCGTCACGCTGCTTGAGATAATGGATGACCGCCTTGCCGTCCTCTTCCCGGTCTACCACCAGATTCTGCATGGCATTGCCCAAGGCGGTCTCAATGGCAACGGTATATTCGTCTGGAACCTTCAAAAGACTTGCCACCGGGCCATGAATTCCGGTGAGCGAGCCCCGGCGGGACTCCTCCATTACCAGCTTCACCGCTTTGTGAAAGCCCTCGTACATTTTTTCCATCTCAGAGAGCAGCTTGATCCGGCTCTGCAGCGCATGGTCATCCATTTGCAGCTTCCTGTGCCGCTCCTCCAGCTGCGTGGCCTTCGTCTTCCGGCTCTCCATACGCAGGGTGTAGCCCGAAATCACGTTCTTGAGCGCATCCCGCTCCTCCGCCGCGTTGTTCCGGGCCTTGCCGGCGGCCCGGTGGGCCGTTTCCGCCTCCTGCAGCCCCTCTTCCAGGTCCCGCAGTTCCCGGCGCACGGTTTCATCCCGGTCCAGCACCTCCTGCTGCGCGGCGGCCAGGGCGGAGAGCAATTCCTTTGCCTCAACGGCGGTGGCCGTTTCCAGGGACTCCCGCTCCCGCAGGACCTCCAGCTCCTGTGCCAGAGTACCGGCGCTGCGGTTCAAATGCTCCGCCTGGGTACTCCTCTCCTCCAGTCCGGCCCGGAGGGCGCCCAGCTCCTCTTCCACCGCCTGCAACCGATCCTGGCGCTGCTGGATTTGTTCGGCAAGGCTGCCCTCGCGCCCGCCCTGCTGCTCCATATCACCGCGGATACGCCGGGCATTATCCCGGTTATTTTGAATCTTACTGCGCAACACCGCCATCGCCGATTCCAACTCCGCGGCAGCGGCCTCCCTGCTCTGCCCCTCAAACCGCAGGCGATCCAGCTCCACATCCTTTTCCCGCATGGTTTGAGCATATTCCTCTGTGGCGGAATAGAGGCGCTCCAGCGCCTCCTTGGCCTCCTGCCGCTGCCGGACAGCCTCCTCATAATCAGTACTCAGCTTAATGGCGCTGGCCCGCAGCCGCTCCAAATGGTCCAGCCAGACCGAAATTTCCAACCCGCGCAACTCGTCCCGCAGGACAAGATAGTTCTTTGCCTTCTCGCTCTGCTCCCGCAAGGGCCCCAACTGCAGCTCCAGCTCAGAAATTTTGTCATTGACCCGCACCAGATTTTCATCCGTGCGCTGGAGCTTGCGCTCCGCCTCCTCCTTGCGGTGGCGGAAACGGGAGATTCCCGCGGCCTCCTCAAACACCTCCCGGCGGTCTTGGCTTTTCACGGATAAAATCTCATCGATTTTGCCCTGACCTATGATGGAATAGCCTTCCCTGCCAAGGCCGGTGTCCATAAACAGCTCATTGACATCCTTCAGCCTGACGCTGCGGCGGTTGATGTAGTGTTCACTTTCCCCGGAGCGGTAATACCTCCGGGTGACCATCACTTCACTCTCATCCATATCAAAAATATGAGTGGTGTTGTCCAATACCAGGGACACCTCTGCAAACCCGGTCTGCTTGCGGGTTGCGGTACCGCCGAAAATGACGTCCTCCATTTTGCCTCCCCGCAGGGCGCGGGTGGACTGCTCCCCCATAACCCAGCGGATGGCATCGGATATATTGGATTTTCCTGACCCGTTTGGGCCGACAATGGCGGTGATATCCGCACTGAATGTCAAAACAGTTTTATCTGGAAAGGATTTAAAACCCTGTATCTCCAAGGCCTTTAAGTACAAAATATACACCTCGCAGCTGTCTGGCTTTCCTGTATGTCCAGTATGGAACAGAATATAGCGATAGATATTTTATTATACCAGAAGCGGTATCCCTTTGCAAACCCTTTCCACACCATACATCGGATGGAAATCGGCGCTCCCGTACTTTTCCCCGTGGCGCTTACGCCGATATGCAAGTTTCTCTCAAGCTGGTCATTTCCATGTGCTGGAGTCAAAAAACGGCTTGACCTCTTTCTTATAAGCTGACGGCTCCCCGCTTTGCGGGGAGCCGTCACAGATTTTATGTTAATAATTTTCACACTCAAGCTGGAAATAGGCTTTTGGATGATCACATACAGGGCAGGTCTCGGGCGCCTCCTTGCCAATGTGGATGTGGCCGCAGTTGCCGCACTTCCAGATCATATCTCCATCGCGGGAGAATACCAGGCCGCCTTCCACGTTTTCCAGCAGCTTGCGGTAGCGCTCCTCGTGGCGCTTTTCAATGGCCGCCACCCCGTCAAAGAGCTTGGCAATGTCCTCAAACCCCTCTTCCCGGGCCTCTCTGGCAAAGCCCGCGTACATATCGGTCCACTCGTCATATTCTCCGCCGGCGGCCGCCAACAGATTTTCCTCGGTCGTGCCAATCCCGCTTAGCAGCTTAAACCAAACCTTGGCGTGCTCCTTCTCATTGCGGGCGGTCTCCTCAAAAACATCCGCAATTTGCACATAGCCGTCCTTTTTTGCCTTGGAGGCGTAATAGCCATATTTCGTATAGGCCTGGCTCTCCCCGGCAAAAGCATAGCGCAAGTTGGCCTCTGTCTTTGTTCCCTTCACATTTGCCATCAATGATTTCCTCCACTTCACATATGATTCTATATCAGTAATTATTACTGTTAGCATTATAATAGCATAATTGGACAGCCCTGTCAACTGATTTAAGGGGTTTTTTTACATTCTGGATCAGACTCTTTTCCATTGTGCGCCCTGAGGAGTATCCATGATTTCAATGCCGCGGCCTTTTAGCTCATCCCGGATCCGGTCGGCCTGCGCCCAATTTTTTTCCTTTTTGGCCTGGGTGCGCAGGGCGACCAGGGAATCAATCTCCGGATCACGATCCGCCTGCCCCTCCTGGACGGTCCTCTTCTGCTGCCGCTGTCCCCGGGCCTTTTCCAACAGCGAAAGGGAGAGCATCTGATCAAATTCATCCAGCAGCGCCAGCTTTGTGGCGTCATTGCTCTCCGCCTTCAGCACATCATAGAGTGCCGTGATTGCCATGGATGTATTCAGATCATTGCCCGCTTGCTGGAGAAAACGCTCCCGGTATTCAGAAAACAGCATCTGATCCACTTCTCCCGAATTCTCCTCCAGCGCGGCAATCCGGGCAATCAGTTTTTGGTAGGCCTGATCCGCGTTGTCTAAATTCTCCCAGGTAAACACCAGGCTCTTCCGGTAGTGGGACTGCAGGCAGAAAAACCGGTAGGCCAGCGGATCATATCCCTTCTCCTCCAACAGGGATACGGTGAGAAACTCCCCCTTGGATTTGGACATTTTACCGGAGTTGACATTTAAGTGGAGCACATGCACCCAGTACTTGCACCACGGGTGGCCCAGAAAGGCCTCTGACTGGGCAATTTCATTGGTGTGGTGGGGAAAGGCGTTGTCAATTCCGCCGCAGTGAATATCCAACGTCTCCCCCAAATGCTTGAGGGATATCCCGGAACATTCGATATGCCATCCGGGATAGCCCATTCCCCAGGGCGAATCCCACTTCAGCTCCTGGTCGTCAAACTTGCTCTTGGTAAACCACAGGACAAAGTCCGCCCTATTGCGCTTATTCTCATCTTCCTCCACGCCCTCCCGCACGCCTACGGCCAGATCCTCCTCGTCATGGTCATGAAAAACATAATACCGGTCCAGCGTTACGGTATCAAAATACACGTTCCCTCCCGCAAGGTAGGCGTGCCCTTTCTCCAGCAATGTCCGAATGATGCGGATATAATCCTCAATGCAGTTGGTGGCCGGTTCCACCACATCGGGGCGTTTGATATTCAGCTTGTCGCAATCAGAAAAAAAGGCGTTGGTGTAGAACTGGGCGATTTCCATGACCGGCTTGTGCTCCCGCTTTGCGCCCTTGAGCATTTTATCCTCCCCGGTATCCGCATCGGAGGCCAGGTGTCCCACATCGGTGATATTCATCACGCGCTTCACCGGATACCCGGCAAACCGCAGAAGTTTCTCCAGCGCATCCTCCATAATATAGGAGCGCAGATTGCCAATGTGGGCATAGTGATATACGGTGGGCCCGCAGGTATACATCTTCACCAGATTCGGATCACCCGGAACAAACTCCTCCTTCTGGCGGGTCGCCGAATTATACAGATACATGAATTAATCCCCCTTCTTTTGTAGCTGCTTTTCCAGCCAGTCCACCCGCTCCATCAGCTCTGCCAGCCGGGCTTGGGTGGGGCTTTCCACACTGACCTGGTCCACATCATCGGTATATTTGGTCGTCCGCCCGATGCCCCGGGCAATTTGCGCGGGAACACCCACCGCGGTTGCGCCGTCAGGCACCTCGCTCAAAACCACGGAATTGGCTGCGATCCGCGCGCCATCTCCCACTTTAAACGGGCCAAGAATTTTTGCCCCGCAGCCAATGAGCACATCGTTGCCAATGGTGGGGTGCCGCTTTCCCTGATCCTTTCCCGTGCCGCCCAGCGTGACGCCATGATAGATGAGCACATCGTCCCCCACCTCCGCCGTCTCGCCAATGACAATTCCCATGCCGTGGTCGATGACCAAACGCCTTCCGATCTTCGCGCCCGGGTGAATCTCAATTCCCGTCCAGAAACGGCTCCACTGGGAGACAAAGCGGGCTAAGAACATCAGCTTACGGGCATAAAGCCAGTGGGCCAACCGGTGGTATAGTGCGGCATGCACGCCCTGGTACAGCAGAAAAATCTCCAGCTTGCTCCGGGCGGCAGGATCCCGGCGCTGATACGCGCCCAACATTTCACTCAGTGATCGAAACATTCCATCCTCCTCTTTCCCTCTAACAGAACACAAAAAAACCTCTTACGCCAAATCAGTTCCTGGCATAAGAGGCGAATACATCTCCGCGGTTCCACTCTTGTTTCTCGCTTTATAGGCCTTTACCGGCGCCCAACCGGAGGGCATTACCCCTCCCGCTCCCGGACGCACTTCATATCCCACCATCGCAGGTCCTCTTTCAGCCGGTGAAGGACCCTCTCTGCACTCTGACCAGGACACTACTTTTCCGTTCTCAGCGAAAATGATATTTAGAACAGTATATTATCATTTCCCCGCGTTTGTGTCAAGCAACCGGACTCTTTTTGAGAAAATCCCACTTTGCAACCAGCGGTTGACAAAGTTCCAGCCTGCGTTTCTTGTGCTTTTTCCCTTTTTTTGATATCATTACGCCGTCAGCATCGATCAACAGAGGAGTGAAAACCAATGGAATTACAAGACCGCATTGCCACCGCCCGAAAAAATGCCGGCCTTTCCCAAGAACAATTGGGGGAACATCTGGGGGTGTCCCGCCAGGCCGTGTCCAAGTGGGAATCGGGGCAGTCAAACCCGGACCTGCAATATATTATCAGTATGGCCCGCCTCTTTGGCGTTTCCACCGACTGGCTGCTCGTGGGAGAGGAGCCTCCCCAAGACGCATCGCAGATGCGCTGCCCGGAGTGCGGAGTCATCATCACACCGATGGACGACTTCTGCGCCAAATGCGGACGGCCACTGCGGGAACAAACCGCGCGCAAGTATTCCCTGCTCTTAACAAAAATGGAAAGCCCCACCGCTTTTGAGAACAATTTGCGCAGCCTGCTAAAGAAATATGGCATCAAGCCGGCATTTTCCATGGCCGCTTCCCCGATGTCCAACGACATTGATTACACGCAAGCTCTGCAGCGCACCCCCTTATTCCTCTGCTCCGGTCTGGACGCGAAGACCGCGAAAGCTTTTTATGACCGGCTGTGCTACCATGGGAACATCAGCATTTATCTTGACCGGGGCGCGGTCTCCCCCCAGGAACTGCACGAACTGGATTTGGTTCCACACATAGAGCTCAACCGGGAGATTAACGCCACAAGGGAGCCCTTATCCTTCCTTGCAGTGGTGGCTGCCGTTGTGGTTGCTATCCTGATCCTCTCTTTCCTCTGATGAGGCGCATAAGAAGAATCGATCTCCTCACCCCGCTCATTGCGGGGGGATTTTATCTGTTCAACCGCTTTTTTCTCCAGAAGGCGGCCACGGGAATGGTCCATTGGTTTTTGCATTGTTATGCCAATGACTTATTTGCCGGGGCCGCCATTCTGGCTTGGCTCAATCTTCTGCTGGGATTGGGAGGGCTTGGCCGGGTCAAGCGGCTGCGACATGCTGCTGCCTTTTTGCTGCTGTGCGGCCTGGTCTGGGAAGTTGCCGCTCCCCTGTGGAGGGCCGGCGCAGTATGCGATCCCTGGGACCTTTTGGCCTATCAGCTGGGCGGCCTCATCTATCTCGTTTGCTCCGGTCAATCAAAGCGAGCGGGGTAGCTTCCCTTAAGGTGCTTTTCCGCTGCATTTTTTCCTTTTGGCGGCAGTGGGACTCGGCGTTACCTTTTTGCCGGAGATAAACGCCAAGCGGTGCCACCGCCCGGATAAACTGGCATTCTTTACCGTCTGTGAGGCGCCGCCCTCCGCCTCCTTGTCCTTTGTCTATCTCAAGGGCGCGTTCCTCTGTCCCATCGCGCAAGCATGGATTCAGCGCGCCAGAGAACACCATAGGGAGAGCCTTCTCCCCCCGCCCCGTGTCACATCACGCCTCCCCCTGAACGGGGCGGAACCCCTCCCCGAACACCTCGCTGGTCTCCCAGATCATCACAAAGGCGGCTTGATCCTCTTCCCACGCCGCGGCACGCACCCGTACCGCCTCTGCCCGGCTGCACGCACAGAGAAGAATCTGACGCTCACTGCCGGTATAGGCGCCCTCCCCGCTTACCAGGGTCGCACCCCGTGCGCAGCGGCGGCTGATCCCCTCCGCCACCGCCTTTCCACGATTGGTAATGATGAGCACCAGTTTTCCGGCGTCAACTCCATACAAAATTTTGTCAATCACGATAGACGTTGCCGCAACAGAGATCAGCCCGTACAGCACAGCATCCAGATTGCCAAACGCGGCCCACCCCAATAAAATGACCGCCAGGTCAAATACCATGACCACCTTGCCGACAGGGAGGTGGGGATACCTCTTTTTGATCGGAACAACCAGAAAATCCGTCCCCCCGGAGGAGGAGCCCCGCAGATAAAAAAAGGCCATCCCCGCCCCGATCAGCACCCCGGAGTAAAGCGCCGCCAACAGAGCATTGCCGGTATATTGGGGAAGATGGGGGAAAATTACATCAAGGTATCCTGTAAGCACCCCCATCGTGCAAAGGCTCTTGATCAAAAAGCGCCCTCCCACCGCCCGCAGGCTGACCAGCAGCAGAGGAAGATTTAAGGCCAGCGTGGTCAGGCCCAACGGCAGATGCCACAGATGGTTCAGGATCAGTACCAGTCCCGAAATCCCTCCCGGGGCAAATTCCGCCGGCGCCGCGAACATAGAAAGCCCCGCGGCAAAGAGCAGTCCGCCCCCAAGATCAAAGGCCAGGTCAACAGCAAATCCTTTTCCTCTATCCCAACTTCTCTGTCTCATCCGCTTTCGCCTCCTTTTCCCTCTAGTCTGCCCAGAGATGCCGGTTTTTTCCGGTATTTTACTTTGTTTTTCTCGTTTGCGGCTTTTGAACCATTTTATTGGCGTTTTTTTCTCCATACGGCCCGTTCAGTCGCAAGAAATTGTCACTGCTGCCAGTGTTTTTTCCGGATTTGTTGTAGTATGATTAGGTCGTGAATTTTAGAAGAAGAAATTGACGAAAGGACCCATAGGAGGTACCAACCCATGTCTGATTTAAGAAAAACCAAAATCATCTGCACCCTTGGCCCCGCGGTGGACAGTGAGGAACTGCTGCGCCAGCTGATCCTCGGCGGCATGAATGCCGCCCGCTTCAACTTCTCCCACGGCACCCACGAGACCCACCTGTCCACCTTGAACCAGCTGCGCCGGGTCAGGGACGCGCTGGGATATCCCATTGCCACCATTATGGACACCAAGGGGCCTGAAATCCGAATTAAAACGTTTCAAAACGGGCCGGTCATTTTAGAGCCTGGCGCCGCCTTTTCTCTCACGACCCAAGATGTTCCCGGCGATGGCAGCCAGGTGTCGGTCACCTATGAGAACCTGCACGAGGAGGTCTTTCCCGGATGCCATATTCTGGTGGACGATGGGCTGGTGGACCTGCTGGTAGAGGAAATTTCCGGCCGGGACATCCGCTGCACCGTGGAAAATGGCGGGACGCTCTCCAACAACAAGAGCATTAATTTACCCGGCGTTGCCATCCATCTCCCCTCCTTGACCGAAAAGGACCGGGAGGATTTGCGCTTTGCGGCGGAACAGGATTTTGACTATGTCGCCGCCTCTTTTGTCCGCAAGGCCGCCGATGTGACAGATATCCGCGCTGTGCTGGATTCCTATGGCGGAACCGGAATCCGCATTATCTCCAAGATTGAAAACAGGGAAGGCGCGGACAATCTGGATGAGATCATCGCCGTTTCTGATGGCCTGATGGTAGCACGGGGCGATTTGGGCGTGGAGATTCCCGTTCAGCAGGTACCCATTCTGCAAAAGCAAATGATCTCCCGCTGTATCCGGGAGGGGAAACCCGTGATCATCGCCACCCAAATGCTGGATTCCATGATCCGTAATCCCCGGGCCACCAGGGCGGAGATTTCCGATGTGGCCAACGCTGTGTTTGACGGCGCCTCCTGCGTGATGCTCTCCGGCGAGACGGCCTCCGGAAAATATCCCCTTGAGGCGGTACGGACCATGGTGGATACGGTCACCGCAGCGGAGCAGGCCATCAATTACTGGGGCCGTTTCCGTAAATTGGATATGCTCAAAAACCAGGAGCGCACAATCACTGACGCGATCAGCCACAGCTGCTGCTCCACCGCCATGGATTTGGGGGCCCGCGCCATTTTGGTGGCCACCCAATCCGGCCACTCCGCCCGGGCGGTATCCCGCTTTCGCCCCGCCTGCCCCGTGGCTGCCTTCGCCACAACAGAGAAAGTGCGCCGCCAATTGGCAATTTCTTGGGGCGTACACCCCTATCTCTGCGGCCAGGTTGACTCCACCGACCGCCTCATCTCCCTGTGTGTGGAGTGCGCGCAGAAGGAGGGCGTGGTCCGCTTGGGTGACACAGTGGTCATTGCCGCCGGAGTCATCGGCAAGCAGGGCACCACAAACCTGTTGAAGGCCCAAAAGGTAGAGCCTCTGCTTTAATCACTCCGCGTCAGGCAGGCCTGTTCACGCTATGATATAAAAAACCCCTCCGTTTCTAATCAATTAAGCCGCTGAGACACTTCGTCCCAGCGGCTTCAACTTTATCTTTTGGCAAATATCTGCTGATAAGCCCATATAATCAAGCTGACCTTAAAAACAGGAAAAAAGATTCCCCAAAGATAGCCAAATGAAATGAGCCAATATGCAAAAAGCAAGCTAAAAATGATGTGAATTCCGTACAATAGGCAAAAAACTTGATTCGCGTTGGGCAGCAGTCTGGTTTCCTCATCCCGCTTCAAAAACCATATTCCGCTGCTAAACATTTTTCGATAGCCCCAACTCCAGTTTATCATAGACAGAAAGATAGCCCACAAGTTTAGAAACATCACACTTCCTATGGAAGCGGCGCCCACGTGATCCATAAAAAAAACGCAATATGACCCAGAGAAAAACTCGATTATACTGAGGAAAGCGATAAACAATAACGAGGACGCTTTTATTCTATTTGACACAACAGTAGCCTCCACCCATGAATAGCATCATGATACTGCGCAAAATTAAATTTGTCAATTATAATCTATAAATTAATTTCATTAAAATAATACCATGATTTTTAAGCGGATAAGCAGCAAGTGCGCGCACTCCTTCTTTCAGAACTCACACACTTTCTTGCGTGAGATGTGTCATTTCCAGCGGGCAACCCCGCCCCAAGCGCCCCGCTGCGCGGGGCTGCGCTCCGAAACAGGCCCGCGGGCCTGTTGTCGCCGAAAATGACGAATTTCACTTTGTCTCCATCGCTGCGCAATGGGAATTCTGCGAAGCTGGTCTTCTTACGAGACTTTTACAACGCGCTGAAGCCCCCCTCGTTTTGAACACGAGGGGGGCTTGTTTCCATCTCATGCGGCGGGGTACTCTCCCAATTAGTAGTTGCTCCAATCGATCAATTGTGTTCTTCCGCCGCTGTATGCATAGAGCGTGGACCCTCTGTAATAGGTCAGCGGATCCAACCGGTTGCCGTTTACCCGAATCTCATAGTGGAGGTGATTTCCGGTGGAGGAACCGGTGGTCCCCACATAGCCCAGGGTCTGCCCCTGGGTCACCTTATCCCCCTCCGCCACGGCCCGGCTGCGCATGTGGGCGTAGAGTGTGGAGAGCCCCTCGCCATGGGACACCACTACATAGTTTCCATAAGAGCTGTTATACCCTGAGGTAAGCACGATGCCGCTCTTGGCGGACAGAATGGAGGTACCGCCCGCCACGGGGATGTCAATTCCAGTGTGGTTATTGGGCTTTCCGGTCACAGGATGGATTCGGCTGCCAAAGAACGAGCTGATCCAGTTATGGTGGGACACAGAAGACGAGATCGGCCAAATAAAGTTGGCCTCGCTGACAATGGTACCACCCTCTGCGGCCAGCTGCGCCAGCAGAGCCTGCTCCTTCTGGGCAATGATGGCGTTCATCTTATCCGCCTCAGCGCGCAGCGCGTCCTCCGCCTGCTGCAATTGGGTGGCCTCGGCGTTGATCTCAGTGATCAGGCTGTCCACCTTTCCCTGCTGGCTCACCAACTCTTTTTTGTTGTTTTCCTGTTCTGTTTTAGCAGTCTCTTTCTCTCCCTTGGCCTGCTCCAGTTCCGCTTTGTCCGCCTCAATTCGCTCCCGGATGGCAATGAGGTTGTTCATCACCTCGTTGTCATATTCCATGATCTCCTCCACCATCATAAACCGGTCCAAGAGATCGCTGAAATCACTGGAGTTAAACAAAATAGCCCAATAATTGACCTGCCCGTCCTCCTCCATATAGCGCACCCGCTCGCAGAAGAGCTCATACTGCACCCGCTCCTCCTCCTGGGCCGCCAGGATCGCCACTTCCTTTTCTGCGATCATCTGCTCATAGAGGACAATCTGCCGGGCAAGATTATTGATTTCCTCCTGAATGACCGACATCTGCTGCTCAATCAGCTGCTTTTGTTCCAGCAGGGCGTTTTTGTTTGACCGCAGTGCCGCGATCTGGTTTTGCAGATCCTTGCGCTGGGTGGACAACTCCTTGGAATCCTCTCTCAGCTCGTCAATTTCAGCTTGGGTCACCGCCTGACCGGGAATCACAACAGAGTCCGGAGCGATAGACATTAGCAGCGCAACGCTCAACATCAAAAGGACCAGGCGTACCCAAACCGGATGCTTTCTTTGTTTCATGAGACACCCCCCCTTTTCTGTTCAGGAAATCCAAATATTGGCCAGCATCGGGAGAATCATCAGGGCCGCCATCAATAACGCCAGGACGGAAATGACCATTTTTTGAAACTTTCGGTTCATAGCTTGCCGCTCCTTTTTCTGAATTAAACCTGTAAGAACTTTCGAATGGCTACAAGAGAGCCCAGCACACCAATGGCAAGGCCTGTCAGGCAGAAAACGCCCAGAACGGTACCTGCCATGGACTGATAGCTGATAATCGTCACAAGACCCAAACCATTGGACTGCACCATCATACGGCCAATCCCCTCATAAATTCCCCATTGAAAGAAAAACGCCAACAAAGCGCCGGACAGCCCCAGAATCATCCCCTCCACCACAAAAGGCCAGCGCACAAAGGCATTGGTGGCTCCGCACATTTTCATAATGGCGATTTCCTCCCGGCGGTAAAAGGTGGCAAGCTTAATGGTATTGGAAATGATAAAGAGAGAAATGACCACCAAAATTCCGATTAACACCAGCGCAATTCCGGTTGCAATATTGCGCACCATCACAAAGCCCTGGGCAATCTCCAAGGCTGCGGAGACCTTGCCCACGCCGGCAACCTCCTCCACCTTGGAAACCGTCTCGCTCATCTGCTCGATGTCGCTCACATGGATGCGGTAGCGGTCCCGCAGCACCTCAGCCGGAAGGTTCTCCAGCAGCTCGTTTTGCTCCCGTCCCTCCAAGAAGGACTCCATTGCCTCCTCCCGGGTAACAAAGGTGGCCGAGGCCACATTGTCCACCGCCTCAATCCTGCTTTGCAGCGCCCGGGCCTGCTCCTCGCTGTAGCCCTCATCTATGTAGGCCAGAAACTCATTTTCCGCCTCCAAATCTCCCAGCATATGGTCCAGATTGACCGCGACCAGGGTAAAGGAGCCCATAATCAAAAGACAGGCCACAATCATACACACCGCGGCAAAAGACATGAAACCGTGGGTTACGATGGATTGTACGCCCTCCCGGATATAATAATCAAAATTAAATCGTTTCGCCATTGTAATACCCGCCTGTCTCATCACTGATGACGCGTCCGTTTTCGATGGCGATCACCCGCTTGGAAAACCGGTTCACCAGCGCCTTTTCATGTGTAACCACCAGCACGGTGGTGCCCAGCTCATTGATGCGCTCCAGCAGCACCATAATCTCCAGCGACCGCTGGGGGTCCAAATTTCCTGTGGGCTCATCGGCAATAATCATATTGGGATTATTGACCAGCGCCCGGGCAATGGCCACACGCTGCTGTTCCCCGCCGGAGAGTTCCCCTGGATACCGGTCTCCCTTTTGCTCTAACCCAACCAAATCCAGCACATAAGAAATCCGGCGCTTCAGTTCCCGACTGGAGGCGCCAATGGCCCGCATGGCAAAGGCGAGATTTTCATAGACCGTTTTCTTCTCAATCAGCCGGAAATCCTGAAAAATAATCCCCAGTGTGCGGCGCATGTAGGGGACCTGGCGGGGACTAATGTTGTTTAAATTGTAGCCGTTTACCGTAACCCGGCCCTCAGTGGAAAAAATTTCACCGGTAATCAGCTTGATGATCGTTGATTTTCCGGAGCCGGACGGCCCCACAAGGAAGGCAAACTCCCCATCGTCAAGCCGCAGGTTGATGCCCTTGAGCGCCTTGGTCCCGTTGTCATATTCCTTATGTACATCATTAAAGCGTATCATGTGCCTGCCTCACATATCTGAATTCTCAACTATTTTAAAGTTATACTGGGCGGTATCATTTGTCAACCCGGATTTAGATGGAATTCTTTTCCATTCTACAAACAGATTTCCGGGGTAAAATGTCATACTTTGTAAAAGCTCCGTTCTTTTGAATTTACCATGGATAGTTCTTTATGTCAACTAAAAAAAGCCCCCTCCGCATGCTTCTTGCAAGCGGGGAGGCTCTTTTCCTTCCCTTACGATTCAATCCCTCTGGAGATCAAGTACTTTTTCACCATGAGCGCCACCTTAAAAGTGATCGCATCGTCAAACTCACGCAGATCAAGTCCGGTCAGCTTCTTGATCTTCTCCAGACGGTATACCAGCGTATTCCGGTGGACAAACAGCTTTCTGGCCGTCTCAGACACATTCAGATTATTTTCAAAAAACTTGTTGATGGTCAGCAGGGTCTCCTGATCCAACGCATCAATGGGATTTTTCTTGAACACTTCCTGCAGGAACATCTGGCACAGTATCGTGGGCAACTGGTAAATAAGCCGGCCGATTCCCAAATTTTCATAGTTGATAATGGATTTTTCCGTTTCAAACACCTTGCCCACGTCAATGGCCACGCCCGCTTCCTTGTAAGAGCGGGCCAGGTCCCGAATATGGCTTACCACGGTGCCGATTCCGATCACCACCTTCACGCCCAGCTCCTGTGCAATGGCATTGGAAATCTGCTTTGCGATTTTTTGCAGTTCCTTGGCGTCCACCCCTTCAGGCAGCTGCTTAATGAGCGCCACATCGGTTTCATTGATGGATATGACAAAATCAGTCTGCTTATCCGGAAACAGGTTTTGAATCACATCAATGGCGGTCACATCCACCGGCCCGAGCTGACGCACCAAAAGGGCCACTCTGGGCGCCTCCGATACAAAGTGCAGCTCCTTCGCCTGGGTATAGATATCTCCCAGGAGAATATTATCGGAGATAATGTTTTTGACAAACGTGGCCTTGTCATGTTTTTCCTCATAATAGGTCTTTGCCCCATTGAAAGCTACAGATGCCATGACGCACAGGGAGGCGGCTAAATCGTCCTCCCCCTTTACGAAAGCGGCATAATCAAACTGAGCGCCCCAACCCACCAGTGGTCTAAAGGTCTTTCCCTCAAACCGGGCGAGATCACCATCGCCCAGTGTGATGGCCGCAACAGCGTCAGACCAATGCTCGCCGATACAGGTTAACTCGCTACAGGCCACTACAACGCCATCTGCATCAATGACCCCCACAGCCCGGTCAACACTGTCTTTCATTTGAAGTACAACTCCCTGAAACATCCTGCTGGACACATTGATCCCTCCCATGTTATTAATACGAACACAGTTCCCATTATAACGTCTAAGCCCCGAATTTGGCAAGTGGTTTTCTATATTTTTTTGTTGAAAACGCCGAAAGCGAGATAAATTTCAGACGTTCAGTTCTTTTTCAGCATCTCTAATTCGTGTTTTTCCAGCTTGCGCCATGCTCCTTTGGGCAATTTTGCGTCCAAAAACAGTCCGCCCATGGCGCACCGCTTTAAATACAGGACAGGTTTCCCCCGGGAGGCGAGCATCCGCTTTACCTGGTGATATTTCCCCTCCTGAATCTCCACCCGCGCCCCGCGCCCCGCCTCCAAAATCTCCAGGCGGGCGGGCAGGCACCGGGTACCGTCAGCCAATACAATCCCCGCGTGAAAGGCGACTACATCCTCTTGTGTCAATACCCCGTCCACTTGAGCATAGTATACCTTGTCCACATGGTACTTTGGCGATAACAGCCGATGGGCCAGTGCGCCATCGTCCGTGAGCAGCAGCAGCCCTTCGGTATCCTTGTCCAACCGTCCCACCGGAAAAAGCCCCCGGCGGCGCAGCGCCTGAGGCAGCAGGTCGAGGACCGTAGCCTGCGCGCGGTCCTCTGTGGCGGAGAGATACCCCGCGGGCTTGTGCAGCATCAGGTAGACAAACCGGGCACACTCCACCCGCGCGCCATCCACAGTCAAGTCCACATCTTCGGGCTCCACCTTATCCTCCGGCTTGGCAACGACCGCTCCGTTTACAGCAACCCGCCCCTGCAGCACCAGCCCCCGCGCCTCCTTACGGCTCCAGCGGCCGGTGTAGACCAGCAGTTTATCTACGCGCTCCATTCCACCGCTCCTTGTTCCATTCTCCATTGCATATTCTGCCCCGTCCCCTCATACAGTTGGAGTAAACCGACTCTATGAAAGGAGATGTACGCTGTGTTTATTTTTACTGCAAAACTTCCCCGCCGCCGGATTAAAGTGGGGGCGGCCTTGCTGACGATACTCTGCTGCGGCACGCTGGTTCTGAATTTTGGACCCTCATTATCCCTGGAGGTTTCCGCTGCCGCGGCTCCCACCGCGCCCAGTCCAAAAGGGGTAAACTCCGCCGAAAAACGGCTGGAGTATTTGAATGCCTGGGGCTGGCAGGTGGAGGAGACGCAGCTCAGCAGCGAAGAATTGCTGATTCCTGAGGAGATGGACGAGAGCTATAACGACTATCTCGCCCTTCAGCTGGAGCAGGGCTTTGATCTGAGCGGCTACTGCGGAAAACGGGTTAAGCGCTACACTTATGCCATTACAAATTATCCCTCTGGAGAGACCGGGGTACAGGTCAATCTCCTCATTTACCGGGGCAAGGTCATCGGCGGAGAGGTCCTCTCCCCCACTCTGGACGGATTCCTCCACGGGCTTGCCATGCCCTGAAGGCCAGCGGGTCTGCATGTCACATTTCTGTCCCTTGCCGCTGTGTGACATGACGTACCTCCATCTGAGGATAGGGGGTGCTCAGCCCGTATTCCGCCACCACCTGCTGCACTCCCTCCAGCATGGCAAAATACACGTCCCAGTAGTCCCCTGTATCCACCCAGACGCGCAGGGAATATTCCACGGCGCTGTCCTGATAGGCGGTGAGGTAGACCACCGGCTTGGGATCCCCGTGGATCTGAGGGAAGCGCGCCGCCAGCTCCATGGCGGCCTTGCGAATCGTCTCCGGCGCGCTGCCATATCTTACCTTAATGGGAATATCCACCCGGCGGGTTTTTTGGGCGGAATAGTTGATGATCTTTGAATCGGCCATCTGGTTGTTGGGAATCAAAATTTCCTTGTTATCCGGCGTGGTCAACAGGGTGTAAGACAGGCCGATCTCCTTCACCGTTCCACTCCCCTTCTCCGTTTCAATATAGTCGCCTACCCGAAATGCCTGGGTCGCCAGCAGCTGGATGCCTCCGGCCAGATTGGACAGCGTGTTTTGCAGCGCCAGGGAAACTGCGAGCCCCGCCACACTGAACAGGGCGATGAGAGAGGTCACTTGGATTCCAATGGAAGCCGCCCCCATCAAAATCAGCACAAACCACAGGATCCCCCGGATGCCGCCCCGAATATACACGCGCAGGGAAGCCAGATTGGGCGCACGGTTTAACATCCGGTCCACCAGTTTCATCAAAAGGTGAACGACCACCCCGCCCACCAGGAGCAGGATGAGCAGTCCCGCCAGGGCCTCACCGGAAATGAGCCGGACGCCCATCCCCGCAAATGCTGTTGAAATCGTTTCCTGTATTTCTTTCAAGGCGAAGTTCCTCGCTTTCCTGTCTCGCTTTTATGCCATCGTATCCTCATTCCCGATCAAACACACTCCCTATTTCGATCGCGCGCAGCGCATATAAAATAGCATGGGACTCACTGTGCAGCAGCGCGGCGCGGGAGCGCCGCCTCACAAAGGAAGCCGTGTTTCCTTTGTGAAGCGTACCAAATGGTATTGTAGCAGATTTCTCCCCTCTCCACAACTGAAAAACCGGAGCTGAGAAGCTCCGGTTTCATTTCCTTATCCCTGCCCGGGGGACGGTGCGTCCGGCTGGTACGCCGCGGCATACTCTTTAATACACTCAAATGTCTCCGCGCTGAGCTGATGCTCAATGCGGCAGGCATCCTCCGCCGCCACCTTGGGGGAGACCCCGATGGCGACAAGCCACTGGGTTAACAGGCGGTGCCGCTCGTAGATTGTCTGCGCGATGCTCCGGCCCGATTCCGTCAAAATCAGCCGTCCATCCGTCTCCATGATGATATGCCCGTCCGCCTTCAAAATGGACATGGCCCGGCTGACCGAGGGCTTGGAATATCCCAGATGCTGAGATACATCAATGGAACGGACCTGCCCCTTTTCCTGCTGCAGAATTAAAATGGCCTCCAAATAATCCTCACCGGACTGGTGGATCGCCATAAACGCACCTCCTCTTTGTCGAACGGAACATAAGTTTGGAATTAGTATAGCACAACTCATCTCCCTTTTCAAGCAAGAGACCTTATTCCAGATCCTGTATGTTCATTTTTTTCAGATCCTCCACCGCGCCCCTGCGGTTGCGGTAGCTGAGCCAAATCCCTCCATAGATTATGGTCGGGATATTAAACACCAAAAATGCGGCGGCCACAGCAAACAAATCCGATCCCTGGGGATGAATCACCTCTTCATGCATCTCCACCACCTGACCGTCCACCACCATCTCACTTCTCACCGAGCCTACGGAATACACCGCAACCCCCAAGCAGATCACCGCACTCAGGCAGAGAGACAACGCGGGCAGAATTAGGCCAAGCCAGCGGTTCTCCCGCTTGCACAGCCACACCTGTAACACAATCATCAGCGCAACCGGCAGCAGCATCAGGATCAGGCCAAGCAGAACCACCACGATGCTTCTTGTGATCATCATATATGTTCACCTTTCCCTTTCTTATACTCGGAAATCAGCAGCTTTGCTGTGTCGAAGTCCAGCTTGTCATTGACTGCCAGACGCTTAATCAGCGCTACATAGGGCTCGCCGGCCGTGTTCTCGCTCAAATGAATCTTTTGAATCAGCCGGTCCAGCCGCAGCCGTACTGTGGGGTAGGTCACACCATATTGGGCAGCCACCTCCTTCAGGGATCCGGAGGACAAAAGAAATTTTTTGATAAAGACCAGATCCTCCTCCTCCAGCTCCCCCATCCAATCCGGAAGTATTTGAACTGCCATCTCCTCACCTCCTTTAATAAAATTATTATAATATTTAGTTTTATTAAAGTCAATATGAAAATCAATTTTCTTTTATTTCAAATCAGGAGGATTGCCCATGCCGCTCTCTCTCTTAGAATTTTTATGTCAAACCCTGGGAAGCCCCGCGCTGCTCACCTGCACCCTGCTGACCCTTGGGGTGCTGCTGGTCAACGGCTGGACTGACGCCCCCAATGCCATTGCCGGCGCGGTGGTAACCGGCGCATTGCCCTTTCGCGGGGCGGTGGCTCTGGCTGCCGTGTGCAATTTTCTGGGGGTATTTTGTGTCACCGCGGTCAACGCCTCCGTGGCGGAGACGATTTATTCCATCGCCTCCTTTGGCGGCGGAACCCGAGCCGCGCTGATTACCCTCTGCGCCGCCATGTCTGCCATCATCTTATGGGCCACCGCCGCCTGGCTGTTTGGTATTCCCACAAGCGAGAGCCACGCTCTTGTGGCCGGTATCTCGGGCGCGGCTGTGGCGCTGGAGGGTGGTTTTTCCTGCATCCATTGGGGCAGCTGGGGGAAGATTTTACTGGGTCTCGTCCTCTCCGTAGCGGTGGGGTTTTTGACGGGACGGATTTGTATCCGCTGGGTGCAGACCCTGCGCTGGAAGTCAGGCACCATGCGTCTGCTGCAGATTCCCGGGGCGGCCTGCACCGCCTTTCTCCACGGCGCCCAGGATGGCCAGAAATTTCTTGGCGTTTTCATCCTCACCGCAGCCCTCTCTCAGGGCCGACAGGACGAGGGCACTTTTTTGGTTCCGGTCTGGCTCATGGCCCTGTGCGCCATCGCCATGGCGTTGGGCACCAGCCTGGGCGGGCGGCGCATCATTGAAAAAGTGGCCCTGCAAATGGTGGACCTGGGACCCAGAGAGGGATTTGCAGGGGATGTGGCGGGATGCCTCTGCCTCTTCTCCGCCACAGCGCTGGGTTTGCCGGTCTCCACCACCCACACCCGCACCGCCGCATTGCTGGGCGTTGGCTCCCACAACGGTGGCCGGGTGGATCGCGCGGTGGCCCGTTCTATCCTATTGGCCTGGATAGTTACCTTCCCCGGCTGTTTCGCCATCGGGTATAGTATGGCAAAATTATTCCTTTTTGTATTTCTATGATTTCCATAAATTACTTTTTCATGGGGCGAAGTAAATTTTATTTTTGATGCATACTAATAGTATTCACGACTCACTGAGACAGCTTTGAAGGGGTGATGATCATGGCAAAGAAACCCAAACAGCGCAAAACCTCACCAAATCCGCCCAGCGGCGAGGACCTTCGCCTCAATCCGGAACAGCGCCTGTGCTCCAAATTCGATGAGACCAGTGTGACCAAATTTCCGGTGGCCGATACCTCCGAGATGGGCGTGCGCGTTGCGGACAATTGCGCGGAAGAGCATATGATGTAAAAAAGCGCGGATGAGGAGTTCTCATCCGCGCTTTCCCTGTTATTCAAGTATCTTTTTTTGATAAACCCCGCTCTTTTTCACTCCAGCGGGCCTTGCAAATCTGTAAAAAAATGATGAGATACCAGAGCATCGGCCTGTTGTTCCTGTTTTTACAATTGACTGAATCAGTCAATTGTAGTATGCTTTGATTGACCGGCTCAGTCAATCAAGAGAGGGGGATTGCTATGGAGATGGAGTCAAACCTGCTAGATCATAAGATTATGGGGGTCGAGGACGAGAAACGCCAACGCATCCTCAATGCTGCCATGGATGAATTTACAAAGGGTTACAAGGCGGCCTCCACCGATGCCATTGTAAAGCAGGCCGGCATTTCCAAGGGGCTGCTCTTCCACTACTTTGGAACAAAAAAGGAGTTACATCTGTTTTTAATTGAGTACGCCCTGACGGCCATTGTCCGCGAGTATGCCGACATCATCAATATGGAACAGGGCGATTTGCTGGCGCGCATCTGGCAAATGAGCCTGCTTAAGCGGGATCTATGCAATCAATATCCTAATATTTTCAATTTTTTAACCAGCGCTTTTTACAGCATCAAGAATGACCCGCAAAATGACTTTGCGGTGCGTCTTGCCGCGCTGCAGCAGGAGCTCTATGCCGCCCTTTACGAGAAGATTGACGAGAATATGCTCAAAGAGGGCTTGGACAAGGTGATGGCCTCCAATGTCATCCGGTGGACTCTGGCAGGGCTTTCGGAGCAGATCACCAGCCAGCGCAAAACCTTTCAGGAGATGAACGCGGAATTTGACCTCTATCTGGAACAGACAAAGCAGTATTTGGATTTATTGCGGCAGATGCTATACCGGTAGCCGCAGTCCCCATGCCATCCGGTCAGGAGGAGCAAACCATGGAGAAGACTCCTATTTTACAGGCGGAAAATCTCACCAAAGAGTACTTAATGGGTGAAATTACGGTAAAGGCGCTGCGGGGCGTCAGCTTTACCCTGTATGAAAATGAATTTGTGGTCATTTTAGGCCCCAGCGGATCTGGAAAAAGCACCATGCTGAACATCGTTGGGGGCATTGACCGTCCCACCAGCGGGAGTATTTTATTCCGCGGGAGAGATATCGCCCAGGCAAACGAGCGGGCGCTCACCAACTACCGGCGGGATGCGGTGGGGTTTGTATTTCAGTTTTATAATTTGATTCCAAACCTGACAGCGCGGGAGAATATCCTCCTGGCATCGGAACTGTCCCCCCACCCCATTTCTCCTGACAGCCTCCTGGCATCCATCGGGCTCTCTGAGCGGGGCGGGCATTTTCCGTCCCAGCTGTCCGGCGGAGAACAGCAGCGCGTTGCCATTGCCCGGGCCGTCAGTAAAAATCCTCCCATTTTGCTGTGCGATGAGCCCACCGGGGCGCTGGATTACCAGACCGGCATCCAGGTGCTTCAAATACTCAGGGAATATCACATAAGCCACCATAGAACCGTGGTGATCATCACCCACAACGCCGCCATTGGCGCCATGGCGGACCGGGTATTTCATATCCGGGACGGCTTGATTGAAACAATCACCCATAACGAAGCCCCCGTTGCCCCGGAGGAGGTGAGCTGGTGACATGCTGATGCGAAAAGCAAAGCGGGCCATGCTGATGAACAAGAAAGCGTATCTCTCCTGCATCTTTTTGATCGCTGTGGGGATTTTGATGCAGACCGCCCTCTCCATCGCCGTGGCAGGGCTTGAGGGCTCCACCCTGGGATTTTACCGCACCAACCGTCTGGCGGACACCTACGCTGCCGTGGAGTCCATGCCCGCGGGATACGTGGACGCGCTGCGTAATATAGAGGGCATCGCAGAAGCACAAGTACGGTATGTGGCCCAACTGCAGGCCGAAGTCCCGGGATCAGCCGAGACCATTACCCTGCGCCTGGTGGCCACCGATCCGGAAGAACCCAACCCCCTCAATACGCTGAGTGTGACGGGAAACGCGAATCCGGGGCTTCAGGAAATGCTGGTCAACCCCGCCTTTTTGACCGCTCACGGCCTGCAGCAGGGAGATGTAATTTCTATCTTTTCCCAGGGAAAAGAATACGAATTTCTCCTCACCGGCACCGCCATCAGCCCCGAATATATTTACATCACAAGGGATGCCACACAAATTCTCCCCGATGAAGCGGGCTTTGGCATCGGCTACATTACAACCGGCAGCATGGAACTGTTAACCGGCCGCCAGGACACCGCAAACAGCATTCTCTTTCAGCGGGAGGCGGGCGTCAGCTTTGACGATGTAAAGTTGGCTCTGGAGGATGCCTTGCGCCGTTTCGGTCTGATGGAACTATACGATCAAGAGGATTTGCTGAGCTATTTCTATCTGGATATGGAGATCTCCTCCATTCACGCCATGGCCACCGCTGTTCCCATGGTATTTCTGATCTTGGCGGCAGTGGTGCTCTACCTCATGCTAAAGCGCGTAATTGAGCAGGAGCGGACCCAAATCGGGACGCTGAAGGCGTTTGGCTACTCCAACCGCCAACTGATCGGACACTATCTGACCTACGGTGCCGTGACCGGGATGGCCGGCGGCGCCTTGGGCTGGATCCTCGGATATTGGGCGTCCGGCGTGTATTTGGACCTGTTTCTTCAATTTTTTATGCTGCCCAAGCTCAGCAGCGGTTTCGACCTCTTCGGCATGCTGCGCTCCCTGGCCATGGCGGTGGGGAGCGGCCTCTTGGGCGCCTACATGGGGGCCAGAAAAATCATTCGCTTGCAGCCTGCCGAGGCCATGCGCCCAGAGAGCCCAAAAGCGGTCCGCTTCGATATCGTGAAGCGGGCAGGTGTGCTGGGGCGCCTCCTGACCTCCCGGGGACGCATGTCCGTACGCGGCATTGCCCGCAATCCGGTGCGTTCTCTCTTTGTCGTACTCAGCATCATGTTCTCCTTCGGCATCATCAGCTTCGTGGGCAGCTTTGATGGTTTGATTGACAAGATGATTTTCGGTCAGCTGGAGGATATTCAGCGCTATCAGGTAAAGCTCACCCTGGCACAGCCATTGGAATACCGAACTCTGGTGGAGGCCGCTTACAGTCTGGACTCCGTGACCTACGCGGAGGGTCTGCTGGAAATCCCCATGGAGCTGTCCCACCGCCATCTGAAGGAGGGCGCGGTGGTGACGGGCGTGGAGGCGGATTCTCTTCTGTACCAAGTCGTGGACACCAATACCGGACAGGTATTTCCCCCGCCGGAAGACAGCGTCATCCTATCCAACGGGCTGGCAGAGCAATTGCGGGTACAGGCAGGGGACTGGGTAACGCTGTCCTCCCCTCTGCTGCCCGAGGATGTCTCTGTCCCGGTCTCCCGTGTGATCGAGCAGAACTTGGGAGGCGGCTGCTATCTGCAGCTGAGTTTTCTCAGCGGCCTAATGCAGCAACCCAAGACCGCCACCTCCCTTCTGCTGAACACGGATCATCTGGGGGCTCTGAAGGAGTCGGTCAAGCACAGCAGTATGATTATCACGGTGGAGGACAAAGAGAGCACGTTAAAAGGCTACCGGGCCATGATGGGCATGTTTTCCAGCCTGTATACGGCGCTTCAGGGGTTGGGTACCCTGGTTGCGTTTGCCATTATCTATAACACCACCACCATCTCTCTGTCGGAGCGGAAGCGGGAATACGCCACATTACGGGTACTGGGTCTCGCCGTGAACGAAGTGTCGGAAATCATGAGCTTTGAATACTCCATCCTCACCTGCTTTGGCATCCTTCTGGGCATCCCGTTTACCCAGGCGCTGAATGGAGCAATTAACCTGCTGGTGGACACCAGTCTGTTCAGCATGCCCAGCACACTGTCGCCGGAGGCCTATCTGTCCGGAATCGTCTGTTGTGTGGCGGCTATGTTTCTGGCCAGCCGTTCCGCAAGAAAAAAAATTCGCGCCTTTGACATGGTCGAAGTATTAAAAGAGCGGGAATGATCAAGGAGGGCAAGATGAAAAAAAGTGTGAAGCGAATCTTACTTGGCGTTGCCGCAGCTGCCGCCATAGCCTGCGGCGCATATATGCTGCTGGCGCCCACCCGGGTGCCCATGACGCAGGTCACTCCAAAAACGGCGGAACTCACCTTTACCGTGCAGGGAACCATGGCCGGAAACCGTGTCATTCAAATTTATCCCGTGGTACAGGGCGCGCTCATCCATATCGCCGTGTCGGAGGGGCAGTATGTCCGCGCCGGTGATGTCATCTGTACCATTGATCCGGAAATCATTGAGCAGAAAATCAGCCAGGTTCACAGCGCCATTTCCGGCTACCAGGCGCAGATGCAGGTGTGGGAAGAGGAACACACCAGCCAGAACCGCACGACAGAAGAAAATCAGGCCCTGCAAGCGCTCCTCATTGAACAAGGTGAAAAAGACTTGGAACAGGCGCAGCGGGAGCTGGAACGGATCTCTTTCCTCTATGAAGACGGTTCATTGGCCCTCACGGATGTGGAGCAGGCGCAGACTGCCGTGGACCTGTGCGAGCTGGCACTCCAAACCCGCAGGCAGGAGCTGTCCATTCTCTCCGGCGGGGGCGGCGGTACACAGATGCGGGCATACTATCAGGCCCTTATTGACATTGAACGCGCCAACCTGACCTTGCTGGAAAAAGATCTGGAACACACTGTCATCACCGCCGTTTCCGATGGGATTATCACCGCCCTCCCCGTTCAGGACACCAACTATGTATCCGCCGGACAGTCCGTGGCGGAACTGACTGTGGCGGACCAGCTCCATGTGGAGACTTATGTCTCCACCAATGATATCGACAGTGTTGCCCTGGGCGATTCTGTCCGCTTGATTTTATCCCGGCGGGGGGGGGATATTACATTTTCCGGTACCGTGTCCCATATTGATTCCACAGCGGAAATGATGATTTCCGCCCTGGGGTTAGAGGAGCGCCGGGTCAAGGTGGAGATTACCCCGGATCTCTCCTCCCTGGAGGCCAGCATTGGCAGCGGTTATGATGTGGATGTCCAGTTCCTGCTCTATCAGGAAGATGGACAGCTGGCCGTACCGAAAACTGCGCTGTTTCAGGTGGACGGAGGGGATATGCTTTGGGTGGCGGAACACGGGGTCCTGCAGGCTGTGGAGGTCACCAAGGGGATGGAGCTTCGCACTGAGTTCGTCATTCTATCCGGATTGGCTCCGGACAGCTTTGTGGTAACTGACGCAAATAACGATGCACTGAAAGACGGCCTTCGGGTCGCCATGGGAGGATAAGGAGGGAACCCTATGAAGCGAATTCTGAGTGCGGCGCTGGCCTGTTGCCTGCTTGTCCCGTTGCTGACCGCGAGGATAGAGGCCGCCACCCGGACCCCGGAAGCAACCGTGGTCTCTTTTCCCGAATTGGAGGCGCTCGTGGCGGCCTCCAACCCGGATATGCGGGCTCTGGAGCAGTCCTACGGCTTGCAGCGGCGCACGCTGGAGATGCTGGAAAAAGAACACCGAAGATGGATGGAGAGCGACCAGCCCCTGTCCTATTACGCCAGCCTGACCATTGAACTGCAAAAGGAAATCAGCGCCTTGAAGCTGGCGCTGGCCTATGAGGAGACAGATATGGCCCGTGCCCTGCGCCAGCAGGTCTATCTCGCCCGGTATCAATATTTGGCCCATTACATCTGCCAGCTGGATATTCAAGTTGCACAGCTGAATCTGGACGCCGCACAGCAGCGTTGGGAGCAGCTGCAGGCACAACATCTGGCCGGATATACCGCTTACGCTCGGGTGGAGGAGACGCAGCTGGAGCTGGAGGCATATGAAAAAGCATTACGCGGCTTGGAACAGCTGCAGCAAGTGAATGTGACGTCACTTGCCAATACTTTGGGCATTGTGGGAGACATCCAATTAAGCGGGCTGCCGGAGATGGACTTGGACGCGATCCCCGCGCGGGATTTCCAAGCCGATTGCGCAGCCTATCAGCTGGGCGCACCCTTGGTACGCCAAAGGATCATAGAACTGGAACAGGCGGAGCAGGCGAAAAACGCCTTCCCGGGCTCCAGCACGGAGGTAACCCGCTATGCCTATCAGCTGGCCCAGAAAAATCTGGCGCTGGCGCAGCAGCTTGCGGCACAGGAGTTTCCCCAGGTATATCAGAGGTTACAGCAGGCCTATCAGGATTATATCAACACAGACCAGGTAGCCGTGGCCCAGGCCCGCTGTGATAGAGCGCAGCGGCAATGGGCGCTGGGGCTGATCTCCCGCGACCAGCGGCAGGCGGCGCAGCGCGTATTGGAGCAGGAGACCTGCGCCCTGCAAAAGCAGGGGATTGAATTATACCGGACGCTGTTGTACTATGCGCTGAACCTGGACTATCCTGCCGAATAGACAGCTCCAGGCTTCCCCGTAAACGCTGTCCGCCCAAAAGCGGTACCACGGATGTTATTTGGATTTTTCCCTCCAGCGCCAGTCATCTGCTCCGGCGCCAATTTCAAAATGACATTTGGCGATGCCCAGATCCACTCTGGCATAAAACCCAGGCAGGGCCCGGGCCTGCACCATATTTCCCTTCAGCGCGAAGAAAAAACGCTGCTGGTTGAACGCGGTGGGGGCCATCTGCACCGCCTCCATCCCCCGCAGGAACCACTCCGGCATCTCCCCTTCTGTTCTGCACAGGGCCTCCAGCGGCTTGGTTTTGTGCGGCCTGCCGCTCCCCTCGCCATAGCCCAGGGCGATCACCAGCACCAGCTGTTCCTCCGGCTCCAGCTCCACAGGACAGCTCCCCTTGCGGTAAGTCCCCCCCACCCAGCAGGTATTCAGCCCCAGCTGCTGACATAGCAGCACCAGCTTTTCGCCGTAATAGCCGCAGGCCTCCTCCAGGCCATCTCTCTGTTTTCCTGCCAAGGCGATATAATTTCTTACATTTTCAAATTTACCATACCGCGCCAGAAACCCGCTAAACGCGTGCGGTTCATTGGCCATAAGCTGATTATGCAGCGTACCCTCCCCATTATATTGGGCAATGGCTAGGCGCAGCTCTTGCTCAGCCTCCCGCCCCAGCTCACGGTTCAGATAACACCGCACACTGTGCCGGTCCTGAATTGCCTGTATCAGTTTCATGTGTTCCGTTCCTCCGCTTCCAGTTTGGGTGTAGAGCGCCGGCCGTAAGGCCGCCCCTCCAGAACCACTGTATTATCTCACACATGCGCTCTCCCATGCATGAAGAAACTGTAAATTACGTTCTGCTCCCCGGTGGCGGAATTTGTCCGTCCTCCTGGTCCCTCAGCCTGACCGGCACGGAGGCGGATGCAATGGCGTCCGCGCCATACTTTCTGCGAATGGCGTCCATCGTCCGGTCCAGCTTCTCCAGTTTGTCCCGCCTCTCTCCTTCCCCCCGATCCAGGAGTGTCATCTGTGCCCCTGCCTCGTCAGCGGAGATGAGATAAATTCCGGTCACCGTGATCGCCCTGACCGGATGGTTCATATTCCAATGGCTTTGGGCCAGTTCCATGGCTGCGGCAAACAGCTCTCGTGAGAGCCATGTGGGCACATTCAACCGCGTCTGGCGCCCCACATTGCTGAAATTGGGATCGCGCAGGCTCAGGTGCACCCCGGCGCATTTCATATCACATTTGCGCAGCCGCGCCGCCACCCGGTCGCACAGCATGGAGATCCCGCTGCGAATCTCCGCCTCCCCCTTCAGATCCCGGGGAAAGGTGAGCCCCCCACCCACCGATTTGGGCGGAGGGGTCTCTCTGGCAGGCAAAACCGGATCATTACTCTTACCGCAGGCGTAATCGTGCAACTGCGCACCATGCTTTCCCATCAGCGCAAACAGCATCCCCCGGTCAAATTGTGCCAAACCGCCAATGGTTTGAATGCCGAATTTTTTCATCGTCTCCGCCGCGGACCGCCCCACGTACAGCAAATCTGTCACCGGCAGGGGCCAGACCAACTCCCGATAGTTCTCCCGTGTAATGACTGTGGTGGCGTCCGGCTTTTTGTAGTCGCTGCCCAGCTTGGCAAACACCTTGTTAAAGGACACACCCACGGAGATGGTCAGTCCCAACTCGCTGCGTATCCTCCGGCGCAGCTCATCCGCCAAGTTCCCCCCATCCCAGCCGAACAGGTGCAGCGAACCCGTTACATCAAGCCAGCTCTCATCCACGCCAAAGGGCTCCACCAGATCGGTATACTGCTGGTAAATTTCATTCACTTTTTGAGACCACAGGCGGTATTGTCCCTGGTGGGCGGGAAGCAGCTGGAGCTGGGGGCACTTTTTTCGCGCCTGCCAGATGGTCTCCGCTGTCTTGATGCCAAAGCGCTTGGCCGGCTCATTTTTCGCCAGAATGATTCCATGCCGGCTCTCCGGGTCGCCGCACACCGCCACGGGCAAATGGCGCAGCTCAGGGTGGGCCAGCAGCTCCACCGAGGCAAAAAAACTATTCAAATCACAGTGCAAAATCACCCGGTCCACGCCCAATCCTCCCCATAGATTTCTATCTCTACTATACCCCTTTACCAAAGAAATGTCAAACGCATGTTCTAATTTTGATTGACAGCTCCTGCTCCCTATAATCGCATGAAACCAGCGTGTCTGCTCTACTTTGAGCCCGCCTTGAACCTTAACGTTGTTCATGTTTGCCCCTCTGCTCAAGAAAGCTCCGGGGCTATCGTGTCCCTGCCTCCGCTGATCTGATTCATCTATTGTTATTTCCCTTACAGTTTGCTATTATTTACTAAAAAAAGCGTGTGGTGATATGATGCGAACATTTGTCTGTGAGTTTTGGGGTATCATTTGCGCGGTATCGGCCGTTCTCGGTATCCTCGGTTTTGTATTTGAGGTAAATTCTTCAAAGAAAGTAGGAAGTATTCTCACCAAGCAGGCCAGCAGAGTCTTTTTGGTCCTCATTTCATTGGCATTAGCCTTAACCGGATACATAGCCGCAACCAGTGTCCGGGTTCCTGTTGTTCTTGGTATGGATTTATCTGAGGCGCGCCGTACTCTTATTAACAGCGGCCTTAGTATACAGATTTCCTGCAACGGCACCTATGATTTGGACAATATCGTAGTTGGACAGGATGGGAATATAACTACATATGTCGCGCAAGGAAGCACAATCAGGATTATTGTACGCCCTGATGAGCCTTCACCATAGACCGTCCGATTGTGAACTGCACCCAAAAAGTTAGACATGTGGTAAAATAAACATGACTAACTTTTTGGGTGCAGTTTTCATGTCAAAATATGATTCAGCATTTAAGCAGAGGATAGTAAAACGGATATTGGAAAATGGATGTGCCTATGCAGAAGTAGCGCGGGAAAACGGGTTGAGTAAAAGCGATGTGAGATAATGGGTAGAAGTATATCAGGCGCATGGCATGGAAGGTCTCGAAAGAAAACGAATCAGCCAAATGCCAGGAGTTCCACAACAAAGAAACGGTACAGCCAAGGGCCATACCGTTTCATAAAAGAGCGTTTCACTGATCTTGCTCCTGCAATTCTGTGCTCCGCCGGCCAACTCATTCTGCGGAAATCATATAGTAGTATACAGGCTGTCCGCCGGGCAGCAGGCTGACCTCCGCTGATGGACAGGCCACAGTAAACATGGCCAAGGTCTTCTGCGCATCTGCATCGGCCACATCCTCACCATAGAAAATGGTGATAAACTCCGCACTTTGGTGATTTTCATTCCGGGCCAGACTCTCTAAGAGATGCTCCAGTTCCCGGTCGGTTCCAAAAAGCTGGTTTTCCTGCAATGCCAAATAATCGCCTTGATAGATGGCAAATCCATCAAAATCAGAGTCCCGGGCGGCATAGGTAATTTCAGTTGTACGTACACGGCCAAGCGCCTGTGTCATGGCAGCGGTGTTTTCCGCCTCTCCGGCCTCCACATCCACCGCCAGCAGGACAGAGATCCCCTGGGGTACGGTTTTGGTGGGGAGAACCACCACTTTTTTCCCTTTTACCAGCCTGGTACACTGCTCGGCTGCCATAATGATATTTTTATTATTGGGGAGGACATAGACAATCTCAGCGGGAGTGCGGTTAATCTCCCTTAAAATATCCTCTGTGGATGGGTTCATGGTCTGCCCACCGGAAATCAGGCCATCCACACCTAAATCATGAAATACCGCCTCCAGCCCGGCGCCTGCACACACTGCGACAAATCCATATTTTTTTTCCGGCGCGGCGGATTTCTCTTCCTTCACAGCCTCGGCTTCTCCAGGGCCGGTCTTGGAGTTTCCGGCAATCACCTCCGTGTGCTGTTCCCGCATATTTTCAATTTTCACCTTCAGCAGCGCGCCATAGGTCAGCGCCTCCTGTAATACCAGGCCCGGGTCGTTGGTATGGACGTGCACCTTGATGATCTCGTCATCCTCCACCAGCACCAAGCTATCGCCCAAGTTGCCCAGGAAGGGGCGCAGCAATTCCGGATCCTTATTATTGTCCCGGGAGCAGATAAACTCCGTGCAATAGCCAAAGGTGATTTCCTCCGCGGAGAAGGCGCCGAATTTGGCCCGGTCCCGCTCCGGCGCTTCCTCTTCCTCCACAGTGCACTCCACTGTGGGAAGCCCCCGCATGCTGTCCAACATGCCCTGAAGAATTACCAGAAATCCTTTGCCTCCCGCGTCCACCACGCCGGCCTTCTTCAGAACAGGGTTTTGATGGATGGTGTCCTCCAGCGCAATTTTACCTTCCGCGATCGCGGCCTCTAACACAGTCTCCACACAGTTATCCTCCCGCGCAATTCCAGCGGCCTTGGCGGCTACCATACGGGAGACCGTGAGAATTGTCCCCTCGGCAGGTTTCATAACCGCCTTATAGGCGGCCGCCACTCCGTAGTCCAGTGCAATGGCGAAGTCACGGCCGTCAATCGTTTCGCAATCCTTCACCGCCTTGGCAAACCCTCGAAAGAGCAGGGAAAGAATCACGCCCGAATTTCCCCGCGCACCCCGTAACAGCGCTCCCGCTGCGGTACTGGCCACCTGCCCGGCGGAATCAAATCGCTTTTTTTTCATCTCCGCGGCGGCCGCGGCAATGGTCAGGCTCATGTTCGTGCCTGTGTCCCCATCGGGTACAGGAAATACATTTAAATCGTTGACGGCCTGTCGCTTTTCATGAATGGCTGCGGCAGCGTGGATGAACATCTGCTGAAAGGCCGCGGCATCAATGGTTTGAATCATGTCGGCTCATTTTCCTTTCTGGCTATGTTTAAAAGCGCATGGAGTCCACATAGACATCCACTGCCCTTACGTCCACACCAGTGGTTCTGCTGACCACATAGCGCACCTCACTCATGATAGAACGGCATACCGCCGTAAGATTGACCCCGTTTTCCACAATAATGTGCAGCTCAATGGACACGGTGTTGTCATCATTGTAATATACCTTGACGCCCTTCGCCATAGACTCCCGCTTGAGCAGATGGACAAGCCCGTCTGTGGCTGAGCGCACGGCCATCCCCTTCACGCCGTAACAATTGGTGGCGGCGCTGCCCGTGATGGCGGTAAAAACATCGCTGCTGATGCGAATCTCGCCCTGTTCATTTTGTAGCTTCATCGGCTTCTACCTTCCTCCCCAAAGGATGGGTTCCTATACATACAATTTATATTTTAGTCCATTTACCATGAAATTACAAGATAAAACTATTCCAAACCGGTAAATTGTATGCAGCACCGCGGACGTTTTCTTTTATGCCATTTTAGCACCTGGATTCCCAGCTAAAAACACCGTATCAACGGCAATTGTTCTGCCATACCGCTTTAAATTTTCTTGAAATAAACCAATAATTTCTGCAAAAATTTGCCTTGTCCGGCAAAAAAGCCGATCGCTGCTTCGGCAGTTCCATCTGGGAATACAGGTTCTTAGTCTGGCTGCGGATGGAAAAAACAAAAAATTTTCCATCCAGATGTATAACCTCACTTAGCCTTGTCCAAAATAGGCTTTGGAGGTGGTCTTATTGAAACGGACCTTATTTGGAAAACTGGGCGACTTCGTGTTGGGACGGGGCTTTTACATAGTCCTGTTCCTGTGCATCGCCACCATTGGAATTACGGGCTATTTTTTACTGAACCCTACGCAATCCAACCTCAGTTCGCAACCGGTTACCGGCCAGCCGGAAATCACGCTCCCTGATCAAAGCGTGATAGAAACTCCCACCGTTCCGCCGGCTGTGCAGGATTCAGGTTCTGCCGGCACAAGGAACGAGGACGAGTCCACGCTCTCCCCCAATACCCCGGTGGAACCAAGCTCTGAGACACTGACCGAACCGGAAACGGCATCCATCCCCATCGTCTTTACCTGGCCGGTCAAGGGAGATATCCTGACCGATCACAGCATTGAAGCCCTCGCCTACAGCGAGACAATGGGCGACTGGCGCGTCCATTCAGGGATTGACATTGCCGCCTCTGTGGGCACCCAGGTGCTTGCCGCCTGCGGCGGAACAGTACAAGCTGTCTTTGAAAGCGACCTGATGGGCACCACTATCGTCATTGAACACGGTGAGGGACTGGTGAGCACTTACTGTAACCTCTCCCCTGAGGTGACGGTCTCTGTTGGGGATACCGTCTCCACCGGAACGGTCATTGGCGTAGTAGGCGCCACCGCAATTTCGGAGAGCGCCATGCAGCCCCATCTGCATCTGGAGCTGGTCAAAGACGGAGAGGCGGTTGACCCGGTGAGCTATCTTCCCACGCGCTAATGAAATGAACGGAACACGCCCCCTGCCCAACATGGGCAGGGGGCGCGTGAGGCTGTCGAAAAACCCGCTTCGCCGGGCTTTTTCGACAAAGTGAGAACGACAGAAACCAGCGCCTCTGCTTCCCAAATGAAAGCAGAGGCGCTGTCAAGCTCCATTACATCCGCTGGTCTGCGGACCTTCTGAGCTTCAATCTTTTAATAATATCCTCCGCGGTTTGCTCTACCACTTGATTTTCCACCGTGTACTGGCTCAATACCTGGTACAGCCCAATGCGCTCCTCATAGATCTGCTCCAGGGACTTCTTTTTGGATAGGGGCCGCCCCATGGTCTCCAACTGGGCCAGTTCCCGCTCCAGGAAAATAACCTGGCTGTTCTGCCGTACCAGGTCGTGGTTTTCCTCTCTGGTCACCGCACCGCCGCCTACAGAGATCACCACGCCGCTCTCCTTGCTCACGCGCTCCAGCGCACGGTGCTCCAGCGCGCGGAATGCCTCCTCTCCGTCCTGGGCAAAAATCTCCGGGATGGAGCGCCCCTCCTCCTCAAAAATCATCTGGTCGGTGTCCACAAAGGGACGGTTCAGTTTTTCCGCCAGCACCCGGCCGATGGTGGTTTTCCCGCTGCCGGGCATTCCAATGATGAGGATATTTTTTGTCTCCTGCGCAATGCGCTGCAGAATCTTTTCTATTACGCTGCGCTCCAGCCGTTTTCCTTGGAATAGCTCAGAAGCCGCCACCGCCTGGGCCACCAGCATGGGCAGCCCCCCCACATGGGGAATTCCCAACCCGCGGGCGTCCAACAGCAGCTTTGTATAGGCGGGGTTATAGACCAGGTCGCACACACCCTTACACTTGGGAAAGTCCTCTAAATTCACCAGGGAGCGCCCATTGTCCGGGTACATCCCCACCGGACTGGTGTTAATGATGATGCCCGCGTCCCGGTGGCGGTAGAGATTTTCGTAGTTATCCTCCCCTGTGCGGGAGATCACCACAACCGATTCAGCTCCCATATCCTGCGCCACCACGCGGGCAGTAAGGGAGGATCCGCCACTTCCCAGCACCAGCACCTTCTCCCACGCCAGCGTCAGTTCAGCCCGGCGCAGCGCGTACACAAGCCCTTCATAGTCCGTGTTGTGGCCGTAGAGAGAGCCGTCCTCCCGGCGCAGCAGCGTATTGACGCACCCAATCCGCCGAGCTACATCGGAGAGCTCCGCACAATAGCCCATCACCGTCTTTTTGTAGGGAATCGTCACATTGAGCCCCTGGAATTCTCCACAGCGCAAGAAATGCCCTACTTCCTCCTCCTGCAGAGGAAAGAGGCGGTACTCGTAATCTCCCAACAGATTGTGTATTTTGGGCGAAAAGCTGTGGCCCAGAGGATACCCGATTAGTCCAAAGGTTTTGTTCATTTGATCTCACTTCCATCTTCCGTCTGGTCAAGCAGCATCCCCTGGTAGGCGCGGCTGGCCGCCATGACTGCGCGGTAAATTTCAATCAGAAACGGGGCGAGTTCTTCCCCCGCCTGCTCCGCCACAGAGTTGAGAACCTGATTCTCCCGGCCTTCATCCAAAACCGGGAGCTGTCTTTGCCTTTTATATTCCGCCACCTGCCAGCTCAGCTCCATACGGCGGGCCAGCAAATGAACCGTCTCCCGGTCCAGGGCGCTGATCTCCTGTCTCAATCCTTCCAGGGTCATATCCATACTCCCCTCCCGTTTTCCTCCAGCCACACGTCCATTAAGGCAATGGCGGCCGCGGCCTCCACCACCGGCACCGCCCGCACCGCAATACAGGGGTCGTGGCGGCCGCGCAGGTGCAGCTGCTCCGCCTCTCCGGTGGAGAGGCGCACGCTATCCTGCGGCTTTGCAATGGATGGCGTTGGCTTGAACGCCGCCCGCAGCACCAGCGGCATCCCTGTGGAAATACCGCCAAGAATCCCGCCGTGGCGGTTGGAGGCGGTCTTCACCTGTCCTCCCTCTGCCACAAAGGAGTCGTTGTGCTCCCCGCCGGTCATGCGGGCCGCGGAAAATCCGGCGCCGAACTCCACCCCTTTCACCCCGGGGACAGCAAAGAGTATGGAGGCCAGGCGGCTTTCCAGGCCGCCAAACAGCGCCCCGCCTAACCCGGCCGGGAACCCCTGTACCATACACTCCACAACGCCGCCTACCGAGTCTCCGGCCTGATGGGCCGCCACAATCACCCGCTCCATATGAGCCGCCGCCGATGTCTCCAGGGTTGGCAGGGGCATGGCCTCCAGCCGCTCCAATCCAGTCTCGCCCATGGGGTCAAACACCCGGTCGGACACCGCCCCAACACCGAGCAGATGTGCGTATACAGAAATTCCACAGCTACCCAGCATTTGACGGCATATCCCCCCCGCAATGCAAAGGGGGGCGGTCAACCGCCCTGAGAAATGGCCTCCGCCAGCTACATCCTGATATCCCTTATATTTGATCTGTGCCGTCCAGTCGGCGTGCCCCGGACGGGGCAGGTCGGATAGCTGCGCATAATCTCCCGAACGGGTATCCCGGTTCTCAATCACCGCTGCAAGAGGCGCCCCGCAGGTGACATCCCCCTTCAGTCCGCTTAGAAACTGCACCTCATCGCGCTCTCCCCGGGGGGTAGTCAAATGGCTTCGCCCAGGACCCCGCCGGGCCAGAAAGGCGCTCAGCGCCTCCCGGTCAATGGGGAAACCGGCGGGCAGTCCATCCACTGTCACCCCGATGGCCGGGCCGTGGGACTGGCCGAAAACGCTCAAATGCAGATGATTTCCCCAGTGTGAGCTCATGCCGTTTCAGCCCCTTCTGTTTGAGTTGTAAGCCGTCCCCCCAACTTGGAGAAATCGTCAAAAAACTGTGGGTAGGATTTCCTCACCGCTTGCGCCCCCGGTATCACAACCGGGGCTTCACATAAAATGGAGGCCGCCGCCGCCGCCATCACAATCCGGTGGTCTCCGGCGCAGGGCGCGGTTCCTCCGGTCAGGGCAGTATTCCCCGTTACAGTCAGACCATCGTCCTGTACCGCCGCCCGGGCGCCCAGGGAACAGAGCATCTGCGCCGTGGAGTCCAAGCGATCGCTCTCCTTCAGCCGCAGGCGGGCTGCGTGATGCACCCGGCTCTCCCCCTCAGCTCCCGCCGCGGCCACGCACAGCGCCGGAATCACATCTGGTATCTGGGCCCCATCGATCATCAGCCCGGCCAGCCTCCCCTTGGACGCTGTAACCCCATCGCTCTCCCAGGTGATCTCCGCGCCCAACGCCCTTAACAGTTCCACCACCTGTTTGTCCTCCTGCAGGGAGGACATATCCAGTCCTGTCACTGTCACCGGGCCGCTCAGCGCCCCCGCCGCCAGCCAGACGGCCGCGGCGGACCAATCCCCCTCCGGAATCAGGCGGCCCGGCGTGCGGTACCTCTGCCGGCCTGGAATATGATACCGCCACCCCTCCCGGGTGAAGCGCACGCCGAAGCTTCGGATGGTCTGCTCTGTCATGGCAATGTAGCCCTGGGACTCCACATCGCCTGTGACTTCCAGCGTACTGTCTCCCTCCAGCAGAGGCAGAGCGAAGAGCAGACCGCTGATGAACTGAGAGGAGACGTCCCCGGGGAGGGTGTAATCCCCGTTCCGGAGGCGGCCATTCAGCCAAACGGTGTCTCCCTCCTGCCAAATGGAACAGCCGTGGCGTACCAATTCCCCGGCCAGCGGCTCAATGGGCCGGCTGGGCAGCCGTCCCGAGCCCTGAAAGCCCGCCTGCACGCCCAACGCTGCCGCAACCGGAAGCAGAAGGCGGAGCGTACTGCCGCTTTCTCCGCAGCGGAGCGCTGCGGAAGAGACACCGGCGCGGATGGGAGACACGCAAATCCACTCCCCCGCCTGCGCCACCTCAGCGCCCAACGCCCGCAGACAGCGCGCCGTGGCCTGAATATCCTCAGACCAACTGGCGCAGTGCAGCCGGCTCTCATCCTCCGCGAGGGCGGCACACAGCAACAGCCGGTGTACGGCGCTTTTACTGGCGGGCGCACAAACGCTTCCCCTTAACCCGCCGGGCGTAATGGTCACTGTCATCTCTCTTCTCCTTTGCGCTGATAGTTTGTTGCTTTACTGCACTAAATTATAACATTCTATAGACCTCATGTCAACGGAGAATATGACCAACAGATTGCCTGCCCATGGGGGGTATCTTGCCTCTTTTCCACAAGGCGCCATGGCGCAAGTTCTTTGAAGAGGATGCCGCTTTGCGTCCTTTCATCCATTTTTTAATCTATTTAAACGTTTTTATATTTCTTTCCAGTCCAGTGTGTGATATAATGGCCCGGCAACATGCGATCAAGCTGGGTTTCACCTCTTTTCTCGTCCGGCGCTGTTGCCAATCTCTTATTACAACTGGGAGGGAGCGGATGTTCAGTTGAGTCATTCATTTGATGTTCTGGTGATTGGCGCGGGACCCGCAGGAGCGGTTGCCGCACGGAATCTGGCGGAGCGTGGCAAGCGTATTCTGATTTTGGAGCGGCGGGAGCATGTGGCCGGAAACGCCTATGACCGCTGGGACGAAGCAGGGGTGCTGATCCACCAATATGGCCCCCACATTTTTCATACCAGCCACAAAGACATCTATGACTTTCTAAGCCGTTTCACCGCGTGGCATGATTATCAGCACCGGGTGGTGGCAAATGTGAATGGTACGGAACTTCCGGTTCCGTTTAATCTCACCTCATTGGAGTTGGCCTTTGGAGTGGAAAAAGGGCGTTCCCTGGGCGTCAAATTGCTGCAGGAATACGGAGCTGAGCAGAAGATAACCATTCTGCAGCTGCGGCAGAGTGCCAATCCGGAACTGTCCCAGGTGGCCGACTATGTATATGAAAACGTTTTTCTCCACTACACGATGAAGCAATGGGGAACCACACCGGAGCAGATTGACCCTGACACCACCGCGCGGGTGCCCGTGTTCCTTTCCCGGGACGACCGGTATTTTCAAGATCCCTATCAGGGTATGCCCAGGGACGGCTATACCGCTCTGTTTCAGGCCATGCTGGATCATCCCGGCATCACCGTGGAGTTGGGGTGCGATGCCGTCCAGCGGCTGACACTGGATGGCGAATGCGTCCTCTTTGACGGCGCCCCCTTCTCCGGGCCTGTTTTATACACCGGAGCGGTGGATGAATTGTTCGGCTGCTGTTTCGGCCGCCTGCCCTACCGCACGCTGGATTTCCAGTTTGAAACGCTGCCTCAGACCTGGTATCAGAGCCGCGGCACAGTAAACTATACGGTCAGCGAGCCCTACACCCGTATTACGGAATTCAAGCATATGACAGGACAAACACTGGAGCATGTCACCACCATTGTCAAGGAGTATTCCCGCGCTTTCACCGGCGCCGCGGGAGAAACGCCATACTACGCCATCATAAGCCCGGACAACAACGCGTTATACCGGCGCTACCAGCAGCGCTGCGCGGCCTTTGGCAATCTGAGACTATTAGGGCGGCTGGCAGAATATAAATACTATAACATGGACGCTATTGTTGCCCGCGCGTTGGAGGTCAGCGGACAATTGGTAGGTTAGTGCAACAGGAGAGAGATATGGAAAGACTGATTACCTTTGCCGTCCCCTGCTATAACTCGGCGGCTTATATGGACCACTGCATGGAAACGCTGCTGCAGGGTGGGAATGACATTGAGATTATTTTAATTGATGACGGCTCCACCAAGGATGACACCCCTGCCATCTGTGACCGGTACGCCGCGCAATACCCGAATATTGTACGGGCCATCCACCAGCCCAACGGCGGCCACGGGGAGGGTGTCAACCAGGGCATCCGCAATGCCCAGGGCCTCTATTACAAAGTGGTAGACTCCGATGACTGGCTGGATGTGCCCGCAATGCTCCAGGCCCTGGAAAAGCTGCGGCAATTTGCCCGGGATGAAAAGCATGTGGATATGCTGATCTGCAACTATGTCTATGAGCATGTGGAGGATGATACCCACCGGGTGATGCACTACCGCAATGTCTTCCCGAAGAACCAGGTCTTTGGCTGGGAGCACATCAACCGCTTTCGCCCTTCCCAGTACTTATTGATGCACTCAGTGATCTACCGCACGCAGGTGTTGAGGGACTGCGGTATGGTTCTGCCAAAACACACCTTTTACGTGGATAATATTTTCGTTTATGAGCCTTTGCCCTATGTGAAAAATATGTACTATCTGGATGTGGATTTGTACCGCTATTTTATCGGGCGGGCAGACCAGTCGGTGAATGAATCGGTGATGGTCAGCCGGGTAGACCAGCAGGTGCGCGTGACAGAGCACATGATACGCTCCCACAATTTGCACGATGTGGCGCTGCTCCACAAGAAGCTGGCGCGGTATATGACCAGCTATCTCTCTATGATGATGGCCATCTCCTCTATGTTTCTTATCATCTCCGGAACTCCGGAATCTCTGGGACAGCGCACCTGGCTGTGGGAACTGCTGCGGGCTGTGGATTCCGCCCTATATCATAAGATGAAATACCGGGCAGTGTCCGCCTTTACCGTCTTTCCAGGGTATCAGGGGCGCCGGCTTTCCGTTGGCATTTACCGTCTGGCCCGAAGGATCTATAAGTTTAACTAAATGGAGCACGAGTTCCTTTGTGAGACGGCGCGCAGCATGCCTCATAACATCTCATATCAAAAACACAGAATATGTTTGATATGGGATTGGTATCAATCGCATCCCCGTTCAATCACATCCCCCGGTTCTGCCAGCCGGGGGCTTTGCATTGTTGGGGCATTTTCCCCGCTTTTTTCCTCCCCCAGCTGTGCACAGGCACATACAATTAGAATGGAAGAGAGATCCTTCCGGATACTGTCACTGTTTTGTTAATATTTTGCAATTGCTTTCCCGCTTTTTCCGGGGTATTCTTGATTGCAGGGTGAATGTGATGAATTATGATAAGCTACTGAACGTTGCTACCGAGTTGGGCTGCCAATTGATGGCCGGCGGCGCTGAGATTTACCGGGTGGAGGAGTCCGTCTTTCGCCTGCTCTCCTCCTATGGACTGGAGGGAATTGAGGTTTTTGCCATCCCCAACTGCCTGATTGTCAGTATCACCACCCCATTGGAGCATCCAGTCACCCGGATGAGGCGAATCTCCGGCCATGGGACAGATATTGAGCTGTTGGAGCGTTGCAATGACCTCTGCCGCCGGCTTTGTCAGGAGACTCCTCCACCCGAGGTGGCGCAGGCGCAGCTCGCTGCTCTGCTGCCCCAGTACCGCCGGTATTCCAGGCAAAAGGCGTTGGCCGGATATTTTTTGGTGCCAGCCTGCTTCACCCCCCTGTATGGCGGCGGAATCCGGGATGGCATATGCGCCGGCCTTGCGGGGTTTGCCCTTGGGCTTTGTCTGCTCTACGGCCAAAAATTGATTGGGGGCAACCGGTTTTTTCGCACCGCCATATGCAGCGCCATTGGCAGTCTGCTCGCTCTTTTGCTGGTGCAGGTTGGCCTTGGCCAGAACCTGGACACAATCACCATCAGTGTACTCATGTTATTGGTTCCCGGCATGGCTCTGACCAACGCCATGCGTGAGATTATGGCCGGGGATGTGATATCCAGCATCAGCCGCACAGCGGAGGCCATTCTGACAGGCACCGCCATTGCGCTGGGCACTGTCATCGCCCTGGCCATCGGCCAAGGCCTATAGGGGGAAGCAGCATGAATCTATTGTGGCAATGTCTTTGTGCGTGTGTGGTTTGTATGGGCTTCGCCCTGGTGTTCAATATGCATGATCTGGGTATTCTGATCTGCGGAGGAGGCGGCGCGATTGGTTGGCTGGTCTATTGCACAGGGAACAAAACCATCTTCTCGGCCTTTGCGGCGGCCGCTGCCATTGCACTTTTTTCAGAGAGCGTGGCACGCCTCCGCCGCTGCCCTGTAACAGGGTATCTGATGATCTCCTTGCTCCCCCTTGTCCCCGGGAGTGGAATTTACTACGCAATGCGTCATTGTGTGCTGGGGGAATACGATCTGTTTTTCAGCACGCTGCTGTCCACAGTGGGCATGGCCGCATCTCTGGCGCTGGGGGCGATGCTCGCCTCATCGGTGTTTCGCTCTGTATTTCCAAGGATAGCCCAGCACCGCAACACAAAAAATTCATCCCCATGATCAAACTTTTCACGGAGGAGACACCCCATGAAAACCAAGTTAGCGGTACTTTTGATGACAGCCGTTCTCCTGCTCACAAGCTGCAATACATCACCGCAGGCTATTTTATCAGAGAACGATTTCAGCCGCAGCGGGGTTTCCGGCGATCACGCCCCTGCCAGCTCACCCGATCCAGGGACAAGCCGCTCCGACATCACACCGCCCGCCTTCCCTCAGAAGCCCGGAGCAAAGTATTCAGCGCCAGTTTCCCCAGAGCCGGAAGAGATATTTTATGATTTTACCAAACCTGCTCCGGAATCCGCCGCTGTGGATAACGCCTATTTTGAGGACGCCGCCTTCATTGGCGACTCCCGCACAGATGGCATGCTGATTTATGGCGGACTTGGTACAGGAGACAATCTGACCCACAATGGACTGACTATTTTTGATCTGGAGAGTAACCCGTGTTTTTCGCGCAATGGGGTCAAATACACCGCCCTGGAGCTTTTGGAACAGAATACATATTGTAAGCTTTACCTGTGCCTTGGAATCAACGAACTGGGTTATTTTAACGATATCGAATTTTATGACGCGTATTTGGACGCCATTCAATCCATCCGTGCGGTACAGCCATCTGCTATTATCTATATTCAGGGGTTGATCCCGCTCAATGAAGGAGTGATTCAGGCAACAGGTGGAAAGGACTACCTGACCAATGACCACTTAGTCATCTATAACGACCTGATGCGGCAGGCGGCACAGGAAGCTCAGGTCGTCTACCTGGACCTATACTCCTCCTTTGTCAACGAAGACCAGGAGCTCCCGGAAGAGGCCAGCCGGGACGGCGTCCACCTAACTGGCAATTACTGTAAACTCTGGGCCGAATATTTGCGTACACATACGGTCGACCCATCGGCTCTGGGATTGGATCAGGAGGAAGCTTCATGAAAAAAATAATACTGGCATCCTTTTTTCTTACGATTCTGTGGGGTTTTGCCGGATGCGGCAGCAAGGAGTCCGGCACTGACCCCTTCCCCGCTGATTTGACGATTACACTGGCAGAAGGCAATTGTTTTTCTGAACCACTGGAAGAATTAAGCGGCGATGTGGCCTATCAACTATACCATTTGGAGGACTATGGTGTGGCGCGGGAGGATTTGACGGCGTATACCGCCTTGCGCTCCTCCGGTTCCACCTGTGAGGAGGTGGCTGAGCTCACCTTTTCCAGCGGGGAGATGGCCGAGTTAGGCCAGCAAGCGCTGGAAAATTATCTGCAAACGCAAATTGACGCAAACCAGAACTATCGGCCGGCCGAAATTCCAAAGCTGGAGGGGGCCTTTCTCCTCTGCCGCGGAAATGTTCTGGTTTTGGTGGTGGCCAATGATATATCCGCCGCGCAAGCCATTCTTGAACCATATACTTAGCGCTTTGTTTGAACTGGGACACCCCCAGCCTGCATGAACTTCATGTGGGCTGGGGCTTTCTTTTTTGCACAGGACAGCGCGCAGGAGAATAAGATGAACTGAGCAACTACTGCTTAATCTATCCTAAGGAGATTTTCAGATATGACGTATAGAGAAGCCATGCAGCGGTCCTGTAACACCCCTGCATGTGGTGGTCCTTTTTCTTCTCCCTGCTGCCGTCCCCAGTGGGATTGCTGTCCCTGTTTTAGCTGCTGTGACGAATGTCCCACTGGCATAACTGGTCCGACCGGCGCCACTGGCGCGACTGGCGCTACCGGCGCGACTGGCGCCACCGGCGCGACTGGCGCCACCGGCGCGACTGGCGCTACCGGTGCTACCGGTGCTACCGGTGCTACCGGCACGTTGGCCACCGGAACAACCCTGTTTACCCTCACCGATGATGACGGGGATATCGCGCCGGTAACCTTCGGAGAGACGCTGCTCCTCACCACCAACACGCCGGACATTGTGGACATCACGGTAGGTGGCACCACGGTAACCGTTGACGTGACAGGCGTTGTGGTCGCTGCATTCGGCGGACGTTTCGGTAATACTGCCACAGCGCTGGCATTGGCTCCTGCTACAACAACCCAAATTCCTATGGCGGGAACGATGCCTTCTGTATTGACAAGCTATGCACTCGCCAACTCCATTATCGTGGATGAGGCCGGGGTCTATGAAATCACCTATGAGTTGGTGGGCTCCACCGCGGATATTTTGGAACTTACTGTAGCGGTACGGGCCAACGGAATCCCCATCCCGTCTGCAACCCAGATCAGTGCGCTGGATGTGGGCATTGATACTGTATTTGTGGGAAGTACCATTGTAGCCCTTGCCGCTGGCACAGTGCTGGATCTGTCTGTGTTATCGCAGCTTGCCGCCACTTTGACCCTCGGCAGCGGGATGAACGCATCCCTGATTGTAAAGCGACTGGACATGTAACACCCTATCTTTAAGTAACTGGCTGGGGCAGGCCGTAGCTGACCTGCCCCAGTTCAAACCGGAGGGAATATAGTTTGATTACCATCAGCTTATGTATGATCGTAAAAAATGAGGAGATGATACTGTCCCGCTGTCTGGACAGTATTAAGGACGCGGTGGATGAGATTGTCATTGTGGACACCGGCTCCAGCGACCGGACCAAGGAAATTGCTGCAACCTATACTGACAAGGTATTCAGCTTTGCATGGATCCAGGATTTTTCCGCCGCACGCAACTTCGCCTATTCCAAAGCAACCATGGATTACCAGATGTGGTTGGACGCAGATGATGTGTTCCCTGAGGATTCCAGAAAAAAACTGCTGGTATTGAAAGAAACCCTGCCTCAGGACGTGGATATGGTTACCATGAGATATCACACTCACTTTGACGAGCAGGAAAACCCAATCCTCACCTCCACCCGGGAGCGGCTGACGCGCCGGAAAAAGGGCTTCCGCTGGCTGGACCCGGTTCATGAGTGTATCCCCCTCTCCGGCAAAATATTTTACAGTGATATCACCATCTGGCATAAAAAGCCCCCTTCCACGGAAGTATCCACACGCAATTTAAATATTTATCAGGCTCTGGAAGAGAGCGGGCATACATTCACCCCGCGTCAGCAGTACTACTTTGCCAGAGAACTAAAGGACCATGGAAACTTTGAAAGGTCAGCCAAGTACTTTCAAGCTTTTCTGGATGGAGGCCTTGGATGGATCGAAGACAACATCTCCTCCTGCCTCAATCTCGCCCGGTGCCATCAAGCCCTGGGGCAGGAGGAGGCGTGTCTTTCCAGCTTGCTGCGTAGCTTCCGCTATGACGCTCCCCGGCCAGAGGCCTGTTGTGAATTGGGGTATTATAACACAAGACAGGGAAATTACGCCGCGGCCCTCTCTTGGTTTTTGACGGCCATTACCCTGCCCAAATTCAGCGAATTGGGCTTTGTTCTCTCTGATTATGGGGAGTTCATTCCCAACATAGAGGCCTGTGTATGCTGCTATGCATTGGGAGATTATCAAAGAGCGTGGGATTATAATGAACAGGCAGCACAGTACAAGCCGAATCATCCCGCCATTGTACAAAACCGGCGTGTCCTGCGTGAAAAGCTGGACAGTCACTCAATCTCTGCGGTCTGATTATTCCAATCAGACTTTTGCGGACTATGGAAGAATTGCCGTGTAAAACGCCGTATCTCCAATCAGAGATACGGCGTTCTATCTTTATTGATCAGGATTTTCATCCCTCCGGAAAAAAAAGCCTTGGGGTGCCCGGCACAGGGCACAGTGGGCAGGGGCAGCGGTGCTCTCAACCACAAGACCGCAGTGCAGGCAGATCCACTGAGCCGGCTCCTTGGACAGGTAGAACTCTCCCCGCTCCACCTGGCGGGCGTAACGGCCAAAGCGCTCACTATGCACCCGCTCCACATCGGCCACAGAGGTGAACAGCTTGGCCAACAGTGGAAGCTCCTCCTCGCGGGCCTCCTGGGCAAACCTGGCATAGTCCACGTGCCACTCCTGCTCTTCATTGTGCTGCGCAGCCTTCAGATGGGACAACAAGTCGGGATACAAATCAACCGGGTATGTGCCATCCACATGAATTGTCTGTCCGGAAAGCTCCTCCATTGCGTGATAGAACAGGGAGGCGTGGGTACGCTCCTGTCCCGCAGTGAAAAGAAACAGATTTTCAATGGCTTTTTGCTCCTGTTTGCGGGCCAAGCCTGCGGCAATTGTGTAACGGCTGGCCGCCTGGCTCTCCCCGGCAAACGCACGCATCAAATTTTCTTTGGTTTTGCTCTGTAAAAACCGCGCTTGCTTGTCTTCCATAGATACACTCCTCCTTACGTATATAGTTGAAGTATACCCTTTTGTCGGTGGCGCCAATCGAAACAAAAAATTTTTATGCAAGTTGTGAAAAAACACAGCCTTGCGCTGCAACTGCGTGCACATGGTGACTTGTCCTCTCAAAAAAGTGGCTGCGCCACTTTTTTGAGACCCGGAAACCCGCCCTTGCGCAAAGCGCAAGGGCGGGTTTCCCACGGTGGACAGCCTTAATCCACTTCACGCTCATATAGTTGGCAGGCATCTGTCAGGATAGGGTTAAGTCCCCTTCCTTGATCCAGCCAGCCCTCCGGCAGGCCAGACTCAGCAGCCAGCAAATCAGCGCGGGCAGCACAAAGGAGATTAAGATAAGCGCCATCCAGTCCATGGCTTCAATTCCGGCCTTACTTCCAGCGGCGATATCATTCACCCAGCCGGTATAAACCCCGATCTGTCCCACCAGTCCGCAAGTCCCCATACCGGAAGAAATGGGCGGGCCGTTCATCTCCATCCGAAAGAGACAGGTGGCAATTGGCCCGGTAATGGCAGCGGTGAGTGTTGGCGGAATCCATATTTTCGGGTTTTTTACAATATTCCCCATCTGTAGCATAGATGTGCCAAGTCCCTGGGATACCAGTCCGCTCCAACGGTTTTCCCGGAAGGACATGACAGCAAAACCAACCATCTGCGCGCAGCAACCCGCCACTGCCGCTCCGCCCGCCAGACCTGTCAGCTCAAAAGCAGCACAAATTGCCGCGGAAGAGATGGGGAGAGTCAACGCAACGCCAACTACAACGGAAACCAGAATCCCCATCCAAAACGGCTGCAATACGGTCGCCCATTTTACAAAAGCCCCAACCTGAGTGGCAGCCCAACCAATCTTAGGAGCGCACAGTCCTGCCAGCGCCACGCCCAAAAAAATAGTAACAAACGGCGTCACCAAAATATCCACTTTGGTTTCTTTAGATACCGCCTTCCCACACTCAGCGGCAACAATGACAACGAACAATACCGCCAATGGGCCTCCCGCGCCGCCCAATTCATTGGTGGCAGCCCCTACACAGGCCAGAGAGAACAGTACCATAGCCGGCGCTTTCAATGCATATCCAATGGCCACCGCCATGGCGGCGCCAACCACATGGGTATTTTTTGCAAACGCGGCAACATCGCTTAGAATTTGGATCCCAAGCTGGCTGCCTAAGGTGCCCATGATGGTCCCGATAAGCAAAGAGCAAAATAGTCCCTGCGCCATGGCGCTCAGCGCCTCCACACCATATCGGTGGAGGGAAAACTCAATATCCTTTCGCTTAAGAAATGTCTGAACTCCGGCCATTTCGATTCCTCGCATTCCATTGTTAACTAGATATATGTCAAGACATATATCTAGTTTATTATAGCGCGATCAAAAAAAATGTCAAGCCTGTTTTTGTATCGCTGACTATAGTTTTCCCGCAAACTCCCGGCTACACACAGAATGTTGTTGAAATTGCTTGTTTTTCTCCAACATTTCACCAGAATATCTTTGGTTCTGCTGTTTACGGACAGATGGAGTCGTAGTATAATAGCTGCATGGCACCCTCTTTCCAGCGGGTGTTGTAATTTTGAAGAAGGACTGTTAACATGAACCGTAACTCGTATCAGCTGGATATGTGCAATGGCCCCCTGGCCGGTAAGATGATCGCTTTTGCACTGCCCCTGATGGCCTCAGGGCTGCTACAGCTGATGTTCAATGCGGCAGATATTGTTGTGGTAGGGCGTTATGCAGGCTCACCATCTCTGGCAGCGGTGGGCTCTACCACCTCGCTCATTAACCTGATTATCGCTCTGTTTATGGGGCTGTCCATTGGGAGCAATGTGACAGTTGCCCAGGATCTGGGGGCCGGACGGCTTTTTCAGGTAGAGCGCGGGGTTCATACCGCTATTCTGCTCTCCTTTTGCAGCGGTGTGCTACTAACTGTGCTGTGTGTCCCCACTGCCCATCTCCTTTTAGCTGCTATGTCCACCCCTCACGATGTCATTGATCTTGCCACAGTGTATCTCCGTATCTACTTTTTGGGCATGCCCGGCTCTATGGCTTACAATTTTGGCAGCGCCATCCTGCGCGCCAACGGCGATACCCGCCGACCGCTGTATTTTCTGCTGTTTTCCGGGGTTGTCAACCTGGTTTTAAATTTGTTTTTTGTCATTGTGATGAGGCTTGGAGTGGCCGGCGTTGCAATTGCCACTGTGGCATCCCAGTACATTTCCGCCGGACTGGTGCTGCGGTGTCTGTGCAGAGAGAATGGCAGCATCCATTTGAATCTGCATCAGCTCGCCTTTGACCGGAAGATCGCACTGCGGATTATCAAAGTTGGCCTGCCTGCCGGTTTTCAAAGCATTGTCTTCTCTTTGTCCAACGTGGTGGTACAGTCAACTGTCAATTCCTTCGGTTCCACCGTGATGAGCGGCTGCGCCGCCGCCCAAAATATTGAGGGCTTCGCCTATACCGCCATGAACACCTTCCATCAAACAGGCATCACCTTCACCGGTCAGAACTACGGCGCAGGAAAGTGTAAGCGTGTGGATCGGGTGGCCCTATACTGCATTGGATTTGTCTGTCTCACCGGGTTATGCACCAGCTTAATTTTGTATTTTGGGGGAGAATCTCTCCTGGGGTTTTATGCCCCTGACGATCCGGAAGCGGTACAGATGGGACTGGTTCGCCTGCGTATTGTCGCTTTCACCCACTTCACCTGCGGTATGATGGATGTCCTGGTTGGAATTTTACGAGGGCTGGGGAATTCCTTCCTGCCTATGATTGTTTCCATGGTGGGGGCCTGCGGCGTGCGATTGCTTTGGGTCTGGTTTGTCTTCCCTCTCAATCCCACCCTGGAGACACTGTTCCTCTCCTACCCGATCTCCTGGATTGTGACGGCAATCGCTCACGCCATCACACTTTTCTTTGTGCGGAAAAAGGCGTATGCTGTGTTTGACCCCTGTGGCTCTGCTTATGAGCGGGTAGAGGGGCATCATCCTTCTGTAGAACAGGACGTTACTTGATGTGTTCATGCTGCATCTCTGACCATTGGCTCTTTCTCGCTGCGCGCCACAGAAATGGACATAACCCAAAAACAGAGGAAAAGGGACGGGGGGCCAGTCAATTGCTGCCGCCCATCTCTTTTCCTTTTTCAGCTCACACATATAATTTCACCGCAATAAGCCGGAGCCCGGCGCGCCCCCTCTCCCCTCCCACTGCGGCAGTGCCCGTTCCTGAAGTATGCCTTTCATAGACCCAAACCGTAGATGTGGTTTGCGTTATCAAAAAACAGCGCTTCATGGTGCTGGCGAGGAATAATCCGGGCAATATAGTCCCGATATTCCGCCAAATTGACGATGGGCCAATCTGTACCAAACATAATACGATCCCACGCCCCCACATACTGCAGCCAAGTGCGCAATAATTCAACATATCCCCTGCGCTCAAGAAAATACTCCTCCAGATCCACGCGTCCCTCCAGCAGCCCGGAGAGGTCCGCTGAGACATTTTGGTTTTTCTCCAGCACCGCGGCAGCGGCATCCAGGAATGGGTTCCCAAAGTGGCACATCACAAACCGGGTCTTCCTATGGTCCGCCGCCACCTCGTCTAAAACCAGGGGGTGGCTGTACTTTAGCTGTGCCCGGCTTCCATTGGTCAGTCCCGTGTGTACCGCCACCGGCTTGTCATACCGGGCAGCCAGCGCATAGATGGGGTGGTACATCTGGTCAGAAAGCCACACTCTGCTATAGCCGGGATACAGCTTGACTCCACAACAGCTCTCCCGCTTTAAATTTTCCTCCGTCTTTTCCACATAATCCTCCGGAAGCCCCTCTCTGGTCACAAAACTGTCAAGGCCAATGCAATAGTGAAACAGATCCTTTGGGTAGTTGTGGTCGTTTACCTCCAGGCTGCGGTTCCCCATCACCACGCCATGGACAACCCCCAGTTCTTCGTACACCCGGCGCAGGTGCTCTGTGGAATTTTCATGTCCTACTCTCTGGGCAAGTGCGTCAATCTGGGCCTCCCGGGGAAACAGATGGAGGTGCGCGTCAATCAGCTTCATAGAAAAGCTCCTTTTTACGTTCAGTGAAGAGATCATAACATAGCTTTTTAAAAAAGAAAAGGCAATCGTGTCCCTCTTTAAAGAGGAAATGCGTTGCAAAGGCGGCTCCTGCTGAAAGCGCTTACTTCTTCCTATGATATGCTGGATCCGCTGATATAATATACTTTGCCCTCAAACGCCTTTCACAAAATGAGCCGGGATTTTCTCCGCAGAGAAAATCCCGGCTCATTGACAGCTTAAAACGTACCCAAAAGAGTACTTCTTTTTCCATCACAGGAAAACGCAACGCCTTTCCCAGGTCTGGAGTTACACCAACTGGATAATGGCCATCTCGGCAGCATCGCCCCGGCGGGGACCAATGCGGACAACACGGGTATAGCCGCCATTGCGGTTGGCATACTTGGGGCCAATCTCATCAAACAGCTTTTTCGCCACATCTTCCTTAGTGATAAAGGACAGCGCCTGACGATAGGAGGCCAGTGTATTGGTCTTGGCCAGGGTAATCATCTTCTCTGCCACGGGGGCAACTTCTTTTGCACGAGTGAATGTGGTCTTGATCTGGCCGTTCTCCAACAGATAGGTGACCATCGCGCGCAGCATAGCTTTGCGCTGGTCGCTGGTGCGGCCCAATTTACGGTTTTTGGACATAAATATATCCTCCCTCAACCTCGCGTGGCGAGATTTGTTTCAATTCGTTCATTTGGATGTCACATGCATCCAGGGCACCTCATAGGACAGAAACGCCTGTGTGTGAAGCGGAACGTTACATACCTTCACACTACCCCACTCTTTGACCGATACGCCCTTGCCCTTACATGTTCTCGTCATTGGCCAGGGAAAGTCCCATCATTGCCAGTTTGTTGATCACTTCCTCCAGGGACTTGCGTCCGAGGTTTCGCACCTTCATCATCTCTTCCTCCGTTTTAGAGATCAAATCTTCCACGGTGTTGATGTTGGCGCGCTTCAAACAATTAAACGAGCGCACGGACAGATCCAATTCTTCAATGGTCAATTCCAATACTTTATCCCGCTGGGCCTCCGCCTTTTCCACAACAGTGGAGCGGGTCCCCATGGTCTCAGACAGGTCGGTAAAGAGCGTAAAATGGTCACATAGGATCCGGGCGCCAAGACTTACCGCATCGCGGGCGTCAATGGTTCCGTTGGTCCATACCTCCAGGGTCAGCTTGTCATAATCGGTCGCATCCCCAACACGGGTGTTCTCCACGGTATAGTTGACTTTGCGCACAGGCGTGTAAATAGAGTCAATGGGAATCACACCAATGATGGTCTGCGCCGTCTTATTCTTATCTGCGGGCACATAGCCACGTCCATGGGACAGCGTCAACTCCATGTTAAGTGTAGCATCAGCGCCCAATGTTGCAATGTGTAAATCCGGATTCAGGATCTCCACTTCGCCATCTGCTTTGATATCCCCCGCGGTGACGGCCCCTTCCCCCATTGCCTCAATGTAGACAGTCTTTGTTCCCTCACAATGAAGCTTGGCAATCACACTCTTAATATTTAGGACAATTTCGGTAACATCCTCTTTCACGCCGGGAATGGTGGAAAATTCGTGCTGGATCCCATTAATTTTAATAGAAGTCACAGCAGTTCCCGGCAGAGAAGAGAGCAAAATTCTGCGCAGAGAGTTACCCAGGGTAGTACCATACCCACGCTCCAGGGGCTCCACAACATATTTGCCATAGTAGGAGTCACCGGGGTTTTCAATGCACTCCATACGAGGCTTTTCGATTTCTACCATATACTGATACCCTCCTTTTTTGGCGGCGGTGGCACGCCGCCTGATTCAGCTCACCAATATCTTTGAGGGCTTTCTAAGTCTGTACGGCCATGTGCCAGGGCACAGGCCGCCCCACCAGAATATTACTTTGAGTACAACTCGACAATGAGGTGCTCTTCCACAGGGAAGTCAATGTCATCCCTGGTTGGCATCGCAACCACAGTGCCTTGGAGGGTATTCTTATTGCGGTCAAGCCACTTTGGAACGGTCACAGCAATGGCATCTTCACCTAAAAGACGCTTGAATTTGACGGAAGCGCGGCTCTTTTCACGAACCTCAATCACATCGCCGGTCTTCACCAGATAAGAGGGGATGTCAACACGCTGTCCGTTTACGGTAAAATGGCCATGGGTGGCCATCTGGCGGGCCTCCCTGCGGGTCATAGCAAAGCCCAGACGATATACCACATTATCTAGGCGGCGCTCAATCAAAGTCAGCAGGTTTTCACCAGTTTTGCCCTGCATACGGGCGGCCTTCTCATAGTACATATGAAACTGCTTTTCCATAATGCCATATACAAACTTGACCTTCTGCTTTTCGGTCAGCTGCATCGCGTACTCAGACTGCTTTCTGCGCATCTGGCCCTTTGGATTGCGGTTTGTCGTCTTCTTCGCATAGCCCATGGCGGCCGGAGACAGGTTGAGTGCCTTGCACCGCTTCGCGACAGGCTGCATATTTCTAGCCATGTGTCAAATTCCTCCTTACTTCCAGCTTAGACACGGCGGCGCTTCGGCGGGCGGCAGCCATTGTGGGGAACAGGGGTCACATCTTTTATCAGTGTGACCTCCAGGCCCACTGCCTGCAGTGCGCGAATCGCAGCCTCACGGCCGGAGCCGGGACCTTTTACAAAGACCTCAACGCTTTTTAGCCCGTATTCCATTGCCGCCTTGGCAGCGGTCTCCGCAGCGGTCTGAGCGGCGAAGGGTGTGGACTTGCGGGAGCCACGGAAACCCAAGCCACCGGAGGAAGCCCAGCTCAGGGCATTCCCTTGGGCATCGGTCACAGTGACCATGGTATTATTGAAAGAAGAACGGATATGAACGGCGCCCTTCTCCACATTTTTACGCTCACGGCGTTTGCGGACAACTTTTTTCCCTTTGCTTGCAGCCATTTCTATCCCTCCTTACTTCTTCTTATTGGCGACAGTGCGCTTCGGCCCCTTGCGGGTACGGGCGTTTGTCTTGCTGCGCTGCCCGCGCACGGGGAGACCCTTGCGGTGACGAATGCCGCGGTAGCAGCCAATTTCAGTCAGGCGCTTTATGTCCATCGCCACATTGCGGCGCAGGTCGCCCTCAACGGTGTAGTCGCGGCCAATTACCTCGCGCAGCTTGGCCTCGTCATCCTCAGTGAGGTCTTTCACGCGGGTATCGGGGTTGATTCCGGTCTCACCAAGAATCTTGTTGGCGCTGGTGCGCCCAACGCCGTAGATATAAGTGAGGCCGATCTCGATACGTTTCTCTCTCGGCAGATCAATGCCGGCAATTCGAGCCATTAATACAGCACCTCCATTAACCTTGTCTCTGCTTATGCTTAGGGTTCTCACAAATTACCATGACTTTGCCCTTGCGCTTGATGACCTTACATTTTTCACACATGGGCTTCACGGATGGTCTGACTTTCATTTTATTTACCTCCTGACAGCCTTATGGCCTGCGGCAAACATGGCCGCAATACGGTGGACGGGGCGCAGTTCCCCGGTAAATTTATTTACTTCTCCAGGTAATACGGCCTCTGGTAAGGTCGTAGGGTGACATTTCAATTTTCACCTTGTCACCGGGCAAAATACGGATGAAATTCATACGCAGCTTGCCGGAGATATGGGCAAGGATAATGTGACCGTTGCCGATGTCCACATGAAATGTGGTGTTTGGCAGCGACTCCACCACAGTACCCTCCAGTTCAATCATATCGTCTTTTGCCAAGCGTGATTCCCTCCCTTATAGGCGGCCAGCGCCCGTCTTAATTCCCGGTCGGAGACCGGCTCCCTCAGCCGTAGTCTTTCGGCAGTGGGATCCCCCTTCTCTTCCCGGCACAGGAATTCCACATGACCGCGCTTTTTCCGTTTCGGCGCGGTCTGCTTGCGCTGTTTTCCGTTAGCCAGCAACAGGTATTCCTCCTGTATTCCCACCACATAAAACAGCCCATGCTTATCGTGTCCGGCGGTGGATTTCGCAATCCAGCCAGTGTAATTATACATGGGTTTCCTCTCCTGTGACGGTGAGGATCTCCGCTTCCTTCTCCGTAATGAGAATTGTGTTTTCATAGTGGGCAGAAAGTGCGCCATCGGCGGTTTTTACCGTCCAGCCGTCCGACAGGACATTTACCTGCCATACACCGGCGTTCACCATGGGTTCCACCGCCAGCGTTATGCCCGGCAAAAGCCGGGGGCCGTGTCCGGCAGGACCAAAATTACGCACCTCAGGGGGCTCATGAAGCTGCATTCCAACGCCATGCCCCACGAAATCCCGTACCACAGAAAATCCGTTGGCCTCTACATACTGCTGTATCGCGTGGGAGATATCGGACACCCGGAATCCGGGACGGGCCATTCGCACGCCCTCCCAGAAGCTCTGTTCCGTTACCTGAATCAGGCGCCTGGCCCCTTCACTTACCAATCCACAGGGAAAGGTGGCGGCACAATCACCGTGAAATCCACCGATATAGGCGCCCACATCCACACTGACAATATCTCCCTCTTGGAGAGCCCGCTTTCCGGGAATGCCGTGGATCACCTCATCATTGACAGAAATACACGCCGCCCCGGAAAAACCATTGTACCCCAGGAAGGACGGGGTCGCCCCCTGTGCTTCAATAAAGCGTTGCACCGCTTGGTTAATCTCCCCTGTGGTCACCCCCGGCGCCACCATAGATCCGGCCAGCGCGCGCGCCTGGGCGGTAATCCGTCCGGCAACGCGCATGGCCTCAATCTCCCGGGAAGATTTTATCGATATCATTTCTAGGTTTTTCAAGCCTCTAAAGCCTCCAACATTGCCGCTGTGGTGGACGGGATATCAGGTTGGTTTTGAACCTTGGCCAGAAGTCCCCGCACCCCGTAAAACTCCTTCAGCGGCTCTGTTTCCGCATGATACACCCTCAGACGCTCTTTCACAGTCTCCGGCTTGTCATCATTGCGCTGAATCAGTTCCCCGCCACAGCTGTCACAAAGCCCCTCTGCCTTGGGCGGTTTGGCAGCAATGTGATAGGGCGCGCCGCACTTGTCGCAGACCCTGCGTCCTTCCATGCGCTGTTCAATCTCCTCATCAGAGATTTCAATGGAGAGCACATGGTTCACTTTTACACCGAGGCGCTCCATGGCGTCCGCCTGTCCAATGGTGCGGGGCACGCCATCCAGAATAAACCCGTCCTTGCAATCAGGCTGGGCCAAACGCTCCGCGACAATCCCGATAATCACCTCGTCAGGAACCAGTTTCCCCCCGTCCACATAGGACTTAGCCTGTACACCAACGGGAGTGCCATTTTTAATGGCCGCACGAAGAATTGTTCCAGTGGAAATCGTGGGAATCCCAAGCTTTACACCGAGAATTTCAGCTTGAGTCCCTTTGCCTGCGCCGGGAGCGCCCAGCAAAACTAGCTTCATTCCCATCTCACCCAACTCCTTTTACTCCAGGAACCCCTTGTAATGCCGCATGAGCATTTGTGCTTCCATTGCCCTTACGGTTTCCAGCGCTACGCCCACAACAATGATAACTGAGGTTCCGCCAATGGCCAGCGAACTGTAGTTCACCAGATTTCCGGTGATAATCGGCGCCAACGCCACAACTGCCAGATACAGTGCACCAAACATGGTAATCTTCGAGAGCACCTTGGCAAAAAAGTCAGCTGTGGGCTTTCCGGGCCGGAAGCCTGGAATAAATCCGCCGTTTTTCTTCAAATTGTTGGCCACTTCGATGGGGTTGAACTGCATTGAGGCGTAGAAATAGCTAAAGAAGATGATCAGCAGAAAATAAATGATGCTGTAGAATGGCTGGGAAGTGTCAAAGAGTCTCATGAGCGCACCCCCGAAGCCTTCGCTATCCTGCGTCCACTTGGCGAACGCGCCAATGGTCGCCGGAAGAGATGCAATGGACTGGGCAAAGATGATGGGCATAACGCCGCTCATATTCACTTTAATGGGAATGTGAGTGGACTGCCCGCCATACATCTTACGGCCGACCACACGCTTTGCGTATTGCACCGGCAGGCGGCGCTCCGCATTATTGATGAAGACAACCAGCACCACCAGCGCCAGCACCCCAATTAGAATCAGGGGAATGAGTGCGGGATGCAGCGCCATAGACTGGTACGTCTTCAAATCGGTCTCCGCAACGGTGGCAAGGAACGTCTGGTCGTTGAGGAGATTGTGATATTGAATCCCGGTAATCATATCGCCAATCATTCCTGGTACGCGGGACACGATGCCGGCAAACAGAATGATAGAAATGCCGTTGCCGATCCCAAACTCAGTAATTTGCTCCCCCAACCACATCAGGAACGCAGAACCGGCTGTAAAGGACAGGACAATCACGATGCCCACCCAAATTGCAGGAATTCCACCGGTTTCAACCAAGCCATAGTAGTTGATCAGGCTGTAGTAGCCATAGCCCTGGATGAGGGCGATCAGCACTGTGGTATAACGGGTAATGGAGGCGATCTTCTTGCGGCCCTCTTCTCCGCCCTCTTTTTGCAGGCGCTCCAATGCCGGAATGGCCACAGTGAGCAGCTGAATGATAATGGAGCTGTTGATATAGGGCTGAATACTCAACGCAAAGACGGTTGCCATAGAGAAAGCCGAGCCGCTCATGGCGTTCATCAGGCCAAGAATGGTACCGCTCTGGGTCTGCAGATAGCTCTGAAGATCAGCAGAGTTAATATAGGGAACCGGGATCACGGCGCCCAGGCGGAAGATGAGTAGCGCAAACACTGTAAACAGCATTTTTTTGCGCAGCTCAGGTATTTTCCATGCATTGCGAATGGTCTCAATCACTTAGACCACCTCCGCCTTTCCCCCTGCGGCCTCAATCTTTTCCTTGGCAGAAGCGGAGAAGGCAGATGCACGAACCGTCAGCTTTTTTGAGAGAGTGCCATTCCCCAAAATTTTGACGCCATAGTCACACTTGGACAAAATTCCCTTTTCCAGCAGATCGGAGGCGGCAACGGTAGCCCCATTCTCAAACTTCTCCAAACTGGAGAGATTGATGATCTCCAAAGGCTTTGCGAAAATATTGTTGAAGCCGCGCTTGGGCAGGCGCCGCGCCAGAGGCATCTGGCCGCCTTCAAACCCTACGCGGACACCGCCGCCTGAGCGGGCCCACTGGCCCTTGTGTCCACGACCGGCAGTCTTACCGTTGCCGGAACCCGCGCCGCGGCCCTTGCGATAGGCCTTTTTAGTGGAGCCGGTAGCGGGGGAAAGCTCATGCAGATTCATATTTCACGCCTCCTCTCAGTTTTCCTCGGTAACCTGAATCAGGTAACCGATGTGGGCGATTTTACCGCGGGTAGCCGCATTGTCGGGCTGCACAGTCGTATCGCCAATCTTACGGAGGCCTAGTGCCTCAGCGGTCGCCTTATGCTTTATGATGCGGCCGTTCAGGCTCTTGACCAACTTAATGTTTAGTTTCGCCATTGGAACGTCCTCCTTAACCCACAATCTCTTCCACGCTCTTACCGCGGATCCGGGCCACCTCTTCCGGGCTGCGAAGCGCCTTGAGTCCCTGGAAGGTAGCGGCAACCACATTCTGCGGATTGTTGGAGCGCAGGCACTTGGTACGGATATCCTTGATTCCGACAGCCTCCATGACTGCACGGACAGGACCACCGGCAATGACTCCGGTACCGGGAGCGGCAGGTTTCATCAGTACACGGCCGGCGCCGAACTCACCAATCACCTCATGGGGAATGCTGGTATTGGTCAGGGAAACTGTAATCATATTTTTCTTGGCGTCTTCGATCCCCTTGCGGATCGCCTCAGGCACCTCGGCGGCCTTTCCCAAGCCAAAACCGACACGGCCCTTTTCATCGCCAACAACCATGAGAGCAGAAAACTTATAGATACGACCGCCCTTTACGGTTTTTGATACACGATTTAGAAAAACAAGTTTTTCCATAAACTCACTGGGTTCTCTTTCAAATCTAGCCATAGTCGTCTCCTCCTCCCTTAGAACTGCAGGCCGCCCTCACGGGCGCCCTCTGCCAGGGCCTTGACCCGGCCATGATATACATAGCCGCCACGGTCAAACACTACATTTTCAATGCCCTTGGCCTTGGCGCGCTCGGCAATATTCAAGCCGACCTGCTTGGCCGCATCGGACCTGGTGCCTTCCACATGAAAGTCCTTCTCCAGGGAAGACGCAGAGGCCAGTGTTACGCCATTGGTGTCATCAATCACCTGAACGTAAATATTGGTTCCGCTGCGAAACACGTTAAGGCGAGGCCTCTCAGGCGTGCCGGAGATCTTGCTGCGCACGCGCTTATGCCGCTTGATGCGGGCGGAACGGGTATCTGGTCTGTTGATCATAGTAGCACACCTCCTTACTTCTTAGCGCCGGTCTTACCAGCTTTGCGCCGGATAACCTCATCGCTATATTTGATCCCCTTGCCCTTATAGGGCTCGGGCGGTCTTTTCTCCCTAATTTCAGCGGCAAACTGGCCAACCATTTGCTTGTCGCAGCCACTGATGATAATCTTGTTAGGGCCGGGAGCTTCAATGGTGATCCCCTCAATGGGCTCCACGATAACCTGGTGAGAAAAGCCCAGGTTCATCACAAGTTTTCCACCATCCATGATCACACGGTAACCAACGCCATTGACGTCCAGTTCTTTTTTAAACCCTTCCGTTACACCGACAACCATATTATGAATCAGTGTGCGGGTCAGGCCGTGCAGGGCACGGTTCTCTCTCAGGTCGTTGGGGCGGGCAACAGTGAGCGTACCCCCGTCCAAAGAGATGGCCATGTTTGGATTGAACTGCTGTGTGAGAGTACCCTTAGGCCCCTTCACGGTGACAACATTGTTGTCCTCAATTTTGATCTCCACACCGGCGGGGACGGTGATAGGAGCTCGACCAATTCTAGACATTCCTATACCCTCCTTACCATACAAATGCCAGGACTTCGCCACCGACATTGGCGCTGCGCGCTGCCTTGTCTGTCATAACGCCCTTGGACGTGGAGACAATCGCAATACCCAGGCCGCGCAGTACCTTGGGCAGTTCATCCGCCCCGGCGTACACACGCAGACCGGGTTTGGACACACGGCGCAACCCGGAAATCACCTTGGTCTTTCCGGCGCCGTACTTCAGAGTAATGCGGATCACACCTTGGGTGCCATCCTCAATCAGTTGGAAGTTTTTGATATAGCCTTCATCCAGCAGGAGTTGAGCAATGGACTTTTTCATGTTGGACGCCGGAACGTCCACAGTGTCATGCTTGGCATTGTTCGCGTTGCGGATGCGGGTCAGCATATCCGCAATTGGGTCGGTAATATGCATGGATTTTACCTCCTATTTAGATTACGGACAAATCCGTTACAGCGGAAGGTATCGAAGCCAGGTAACAGCCTTCGACCTGTTGCCGCCGGCAGGGGAAATTAAGTTTGCCGCGCTGTGCGTTTTTCAAAACAGCGCCCTGTCCCATACTTAGAAAAAACACTGTCGGCCCCAGCCGTTTCATTTTTTGTCTTTCGATATCCCTGCGTGCCGATTGAAACGCGCTTCACGCCGCCTTGCGTCAAGATGGCAGAATTGCGGCCTGCCCATGGCGCACGGAATCCCCGTCCGTCAAGGGGCAGTGCCCGCGTCTTCTGCAATCAAAACCCGTTTCAATTCGTTTCCGCTTCTATCCCTGTTTACCAGGAAGCCTTTCTCACGCCGGGGATTTGCCCCTTATAGGCCAGTTCACGAAAGCAGATACGGCAAACACCATAGTCACGCAGATAGGCGTGGGGACGTCCGCACAGCTTGCAGCGGTTATAGCGGCGGCTGGAGAACTTGGGCTCTTTCTGCTGCTTGAGAATCATAGATTTTTTAGCCATATTATGCTCCTCCTCTTAGCGGCCGGCGAAAGGGGCTCCGACAAGCTTCAGCAGCTCACGGGCCTCTTCATCTGTTTTTGCGGTGGTACAAACCACAATATCCATGCCGCGGATCTTGTCGATTTTATCGTACTCGATCTCAGGGAAGATCAACTGCTCCCGTACACCCAGGGCATAGTTGCCCCGGCCGTCAAACGCATCCGCGTTAATACCGCGGAAATCACGCACGCGGGGGAGGGCCACGTTAAACAGGCGGTCTAAAAACTCCCACATCTTATTGCCGCGCAGGGTCACCCTGGCTCCGATCGGCATCCCCTCACGCAGCTTAAAGTTGGCAACGGACTTTTTCGCTTTGGTGATGACGGCCTTTTGTCCGGTGATCTTTGTGAGATCCGACACAACAGCATCAAGTACCTTGGGATTTTCACGGGCCTCACTGCAGCCCACATTCACTACAATCTTTTCCATGCGGGGAAGTTCCATCACGGACTGATAGCCAAACTTCTGCATCAGAGCAGGAGCAACCTCGTCCTGATAAAGTTTTTTCAGGTTGGGCGTATTCGCCATATTAAATCACTCCTCCTCTCTCAGATTTCAGCGCCGCACTTTTTGCAGACACGAACTTTTTTGCCATCGGCCAACAGCTTATGGGCCGGGCGGGTGGGCTTATCGCACTTGGGGCAGACGCGCTGCACCTTGCAGGCATAAATGGGAGCCTCTTTTTGGAGGATACCCCCCTGATCTCCCTGCTTGCGGGGCTTGGTATGCCGGGAGACGATATTGACCTTCTCCACAACCACCTTGCCGCTCTTGGGTTGAACCTCCAGCACCTTGCCGCGCTTGCCTTTGTCCTTGCCGGACAGAACAACGACCCTATCATCGCGTTTGATACTCATTTTATTCATTTTCGCTTACCCCCTTACAGCACTTCGGGAGCCAGGGACAGGATCTTCATGTAATCCTTATCGCGCAGCTCACGGGCCACCGGGCCAAAGATGCGGGTGCCCCGGGGATTCTTGTCTTCCTTAATCAGAACTGCGGCGTTGTCGTCAAAACGGACATAGCTCCCATCGGCGCGGCGCACGCCCCGGGCGGAGCGGACGATCACGGCCTTGACGACCTCACCCTTCTTCACGGTACCGCCGGGCTGAGCCTTGCGAACAGAGGCCACGACCACGTCACCAATGTTGCCGTACTTGCGTTTGGAACCGCCCAGCACGCGAATGGTCTTAATTTCCTTGGCGCCGGTGTTATCGGCAACCTTCAGGTATGTCTCCTGTTGAATCATGCCGGCACCTCCTTACTTCGCCTTCTCAATGATTTCAACCACGCGCCAGCGCTTGTCCTTGGACAGGGGCCGGGTCTCCATGACGCGGACACGGTCGCCAACGCCACACTGGTTGAGTTCATCGTGAGCTTTTAGTTTATTCGTTCTCTTGACAATCTTCTTATAGAGAGGATGGGCCACTCGGTCGGCGATGGCGACCACAACAGTCTTATCCATCTTATCCGAAACCACCAGGCCGACTCTGCTCTTGCGGGAAGAAGTTCTGTTTTCCATATTCAATTCCTCCTCTTAGCGGCCTGCGAGCTGCTGCTCGCGGATGATGGTTTTGACACGGGCGATGTCTTTTTTTACTTCGGCAATCCGAATGGGGTTCTCCAACTGATTGGTGGCGTGCTGAAGGTGGAGGTTGAACAGATCTTTTTTCAGATCCAGCAACTTGTGATCCAACTCCTCAGCAGACATCTTGCGGACTTCATTGGCCTTCATTACGCTTCACCACCCTTCTCGGTTTCCTCACGCTTGACGACCTTGCACTTAACCGGCAGTTTATGGCTGGCCAGACGCAATGCCTCGCGGGCAATCTCTTCGCTGACACCCGCAATTTCAAACATGACGCGGCCGGGCTTTACCACGGCCACCCAATATTCAGGAGACCCCTTACCGGATCCCATACGGGTCTCTGCCGGCTTTTCAGTCACAGGCTTATCAGGGAAAATTTTAATCCAGACCTTACCGCCACGCTTGGTATGGCGGGTCATGGCGATACGGGCCGCCTCGATCTGATTGCTGGTAATCCAGCAGGGCTCAGTGGCCATCAGGCCATACTCACCATATGTGACCGTATTGCCACGGGTGGCCGTGCCCTTCATACGGCCACGGTGAACGCGGCGGTATTTGACTCTCTTGGGCAGTAGCATTACTGAGCGCCTCCTTCCTTAGGCGTGTTAGTCTGATCAGCCGGGCGGGCGGGACGGCTTTGGAATCCACCCTGGGGAGGGCGCTGTCCATCCTGGGGAGGACGGCTCTGGAATCCACCCTGGGGAGGGCGCTGTCCATCCTGGGGAGGACGGCTCTGGAATCCACCCTGGGGAGGGCGGCTCTGGAATCCACCCTGGGGAGGGCGCTGTCCACCCTGGGGAGGACGCTGTCCGCCTTGGGGGTTTCGGTTAAAGCCTCCGCCCTGCCCTCCGCGGCTAAATCCACCCCGGCGGTCGCCATCACGGCGATTGGGGCGGTCACGGCGGTCCTGATAGGGCTTTGAGGTGTCCAAAGTGCGGGGCGTTGTTCGCAATGTTTGGGTAAGCACCTCGCCTTTGTAAATCCAAACCTTCACACCGATGCGGCCATAGGTGGTGGCGGCCTCGGCAAACCCATAATCAATGTCAGCGCGCAGCGTTTGCAGGGGGATGGTGCCGTCATGATAGTGCTCCACGCGGGCGATCTCAGCGCCGCCCAGCCGTCCGGAGCAACAGGTCTTAATGCCGCGGGCGCCGCCGCGCATGGCGCGGCCCATTGCATTTTTCATAGCCCGGCGGAACCCGATGCGTTTTTCCAACTGCTGGGCAATATTCTCAGCCACCAGCTGCGCATTGGTATCCGGGCTCTTCACCTCGACAATTTTCAGGTCCACAGGCTTGCCAATCATTTTGATCAGCTGGGCCTGAATGCGGTTGATTTCTTCGCCACCCCTGCCAATCACCACGCCGGGGCGCGCGCAGTGCAGATAAACACGCACTTTAGCATTGTCGCGCTCAATCTCAATCTGGGGAATTCCAGCGGAGTAGAGCGTTTTCTTCAAATATTCCCGCAGCTTAAAGTCCTCCACCAAAAGATCGCCCACCTTTTCATTGCGGGCATACCAACGGGAGTCCCAACCTTTGATGACGCCCACGCGCAAGCCGTGGGGATTCACTTTCTGTCCCATAGTTTTCCTCCTCCCTTAGCGCTCGCTGACAGCGATGGTCACATGAGAAGTGCGCTTATTAATGCGGAACGCACGGCCCTGAGCCCGGGGCATGATGCGTTTGATGATTGGGCCCGGATTCGCATAGCACATACTGACATACAGCTTCTCTGGATCCATCTGATGGTTGTTCTCGGCGTTGGCCGCAGCACTTTTCAGGAGCTTCATCACGGGCTCTGACGCGGCTTTTGGCGTTTGCATTAAAATAGCGGTGGCAGTGGCCACGTCCTTCCCCCGGATCAGATCAAGGACGATCTTCACCTTACGAGGAGAGATCCGCAGATATCTTGAGTTTGCTCTTGCTTCCATCTTCTCTCCTCCTTACTTACCGGTTTTGCTTCCGGAGTGCCCCTTGAACGTGCGGGTTGGCACGAACTCACCTAGCTTGTGGCCAACCATGTCCTCCGTTACATAGACGGGAACATGCTTGCGGCCATCGTGCACAGCAAAGGTATGTCCAACGAAAGAGGGGAAGATGGTGGAGGCGCGGCTCCAGGTCTTCAACACTTTCTTTTCCCCGGCTTGATTCATCTCATCAACCCGCTTTAGCAGCTCAGGGGCGCAAAAGGGGCCTTTCTTGATACTTCTGCTCATCTTTTACAGCCTCCTTACTTCGCATTGCGGCGTTTGACGATGAACTTGTCGGTGCGGTTCTTCGTCTTACGCGTCTTATAGCCCAATGTCGGCTTACCCCACGGAGTCACTGGGCTGGGCCGGCCCACAGGGCTCTTGCCCTCACCGCCGCCATGGGGGTGGTCACAGGGGTTCATTACGGAACCGCGCACAGTGGGTCTCCATCCCATGTGGCGCTTACGGCCGGCCTTCCCAATGGAGATATTGGCGTGGTCAGTATTGCCCACCTGGCCAACGGTAGCCTTACAGTCCTCTCGGATATAGCGTACTTCCCCCGAGGGGAGGCGAACCTGGGCCATGCCGTTTTCCTTCGCCATCAGCTGCGCAGCGGTACCGGCAGACCGGACCAGCTGCGCTCCCTTGCCGGGGTAGAGCTCAATGTTGTGAATCATTTCGCCAACGGGGATATTTGAAATGGGCAAGCAGTTGCCCGGCAGAATGTCCGCGGAGGCTCCCGTCATAATAATATGACCGGCCTTAATTCCATTGGGCGCAAGAATGTAACGGCGCTCTCCATCTTCATATTCGATCAGGGCGATATTCGCGGATCTGTTCGGGTCATACTGCAGATTGACCACAGTCGCCTTGCCCTCTTTATTGCGCTTAAAGTCAATGACGCGGTACTTCCTCTTATTGCCGCCGCCCTGATGGCGCACCGTAATGCGTCCATAGCTGTTGCGGCCGGAGTGTTTCTTCATTGATTCAAGCAGGCCGCGCTCCGGTTTTGCCTGTTTATCAATGCCCTCAAAGGCGGACACAGTCATGTGACGGCGGGAGGGCGTTGTGGGCTTATAAGTCTTAATAGCCATAGTTCAATTCCTCCTTACACCATGCCTTCAAAGAACTCAATGGACTTGGAATCGGGCTTCAAAGTCACCATCGCCTTTTTCCAACTGGGCCGCCGTCCGGCAGGATGGTTGCCCATGCGTTTCATTTTTCCTTGCATATTCAGGGTATTCACCTTGGCTACCTTGACACCAAAGATTTCTTCCACCGCTTTGGCAATTTCAATCTTATTGGCGTTTTTGGCAACCTCAAAGGTGTAGCGCTTCATTTCTGTCTGTCCCATGGATTGTTCTGAGATAATGGGGCGCTTGATAATGTCGTAAGCTTGTGTCATTACGCAAACACCTCCTCAATGATGGCCAGGGCAGCTTTATCAATGATCAGCTGCTTGGCGTTTACAATGTCATAGACATTGAGAATTTTGGCTGTCGTGGTCTGCACGCCGGGAATATTCCGCGCAGACTTGACCACATTCTCATCCTTCTCCGGGGTAATGACCACGCTCTTTCCAACTCCCATAGAATCCAGAAAGTCCTTCATCGCGCGGGTTTTGATCTCATCCAGCTTCAGGCCGTCCACCACCAGGACATTCCCTTCGGCGGCCTTGGCGCTGAGCACCGACTTCAGGGCCAGGCGTTTCACCTTTTTATTCAGGGTGTAGCTGTAGTCCCGGGGCTTTGGCGCAAAGACAATGCCGCCATGGGTCCACTGGGGGCTGCGGGTGGAGCCCTGACGGGCGTGACCGGTCCCCTTCTGGCGCCAAGGCTTCTTACCGCCGCCGGAAACCTCGGCGCGGGTCAGGGTAGACTGGGTACCCTGACGGCAATTGGCAAGGTGGTTTTTAACCACTTCATGAACCACAGTCTGGTTGGGCTCAATCCCGAAGACGGCCTCGGAGAGCTGAATCTCGCCGACCTGCTGGCCGGCCATATTAAACACATTTGCTTTAGGCATGATTTACACTCTCCTTTCCTTACTTGCCGCGGGCGGAAGCCTTCTGCGGGTTGACACGGGCGGAAGCCTTCTGCGGGTTGATACGGCCGGTGTCGGCGGCGCCCTTGCGCTCCGCATGGGTCTTCACGGTGCTCTTCAGGTAAACAATGCCTCCCTTGGGGCCGGGGATGGCTCCACGCACGGCGATCAGGTTCAGCTCCTCGTCCACCTTCACAATGTCCAGGTTTTGAACGGTAACCTGCTCATTGCCCATCTGTCCGGCACCGATTTTCCCTTTAAAGATACGGCTGGGGTCTGTGCCGGAACCCATAGAGCCGGCGTGGCGGTGAACCGGGCCGCCGCCGTGGGTCATGGGAGTGCGGCCCGCTCCGTGGCGCTTAACAACGCCCTGGTAGCCATGGCCTTTGCTGGTGCCGGTCACATCAACAAATTCACCCTCGGCGAAAACAGTCGCCTTGACCTCATCGCCCACATTGTAAACGGAGCAGTCGTCCAGGGCAAATTCCTTGAGCACCTTTTTCAGCTCAGTGATGCCGCTCTTCTTCTGATGGCCAACCTCAGGCTTGGTGAGCTTGCGCTCTGGAACGGCCTGATAGCCCAGCTGAACAGATTCATACCCGTCCTTCTCGGCAGTCTTCTTCTGCACGACAGTGCAGGGTCCGGCCTCAATCACGGTGACGGGCACCGCGCGACCGGCGTCATCGAAGACCTGGGTCATACCGATCTTTTTCCCGATGATCGCTTTTTGCATATGGAATCTTCCTCCTAATTTTAGGTTATTGGTCGGGAGGTCTGCGCCTGTTTCCCGTGACCTTCGGGCTGTCACGCTTCGCGCCCTGCTCCCGGGCGCCCAGACGCTTTCTCGCGACTTGACCCGTCCGCCCTCTAAAACGCGGCGAACTGCGGTACTGACATAAATTGGGGTGCGCACTTTTTGCTTAAAGCTTGATCTCAATCTCCACGCCGGCGGGGAGCTCCAGGCTCATCAGGGCCTCCACTGTCTTGGCAGAGGGCTTCTGGATGTCGATCAGGCGCTTATGGGTGCGGCGCTCAAACTGCTCGCGGCTGTCCTTATACTTATGGACGGCGCGCAAAATGGTAACCATCTCTTTTTTGGTGGGGAGGGGGATGGGGCCCGACACTGTGGCTCCGGTACGCTTGGCGGTTTCCACAATCTTTTCAGCGCTCTGGTCAATGAGCTGATGATCGTAGGCCTTGAGACGAATGCGGATCATTTCCTTCTGTGTTGCCATTGGTTTGTTCCTCCTTGATACATACGAAGTTGACGTTTTATGCTGTTACGTCCTGTTGCGGCGGGGTGGAAGGCCGGGATTCTTTTCCGCCCTCCCTGTCACGCTGCGCCACGCGCGCGGTCTCCGCGCTCCCGCGCCTCTTCGTACGGTGAAAAATTTTCTGCACACTTGACCGTGCGTATCATTCCGCGTCAGAAAGAAAACCGGCAGAGCAAACGCCGGCCTGTCCCTGTTCTGCGTGGTGATCTACGCCATGCACAGAGCTTTCTCAGCCGCCCGATTGAAACGGACATACTCCGCGGAAGTTACCTCACAAGTGAGCAATCTCCCGCATCATCGCAGACTGCGCCATTTCAGGCGCTTTAGTATCATATAACACGGATCCGTGTATGTCAAGAAAAATTTTCAAAAAATTCATCATAGCCAACCTCCATATTTAGGCGTATCATGCGCTTCCCCCGCCCCGGCGTGATACCAGCATACATTGCTTTCGTTCGGAGGGGGGAGTACCGGGTTATCAACCCTTTGTTACCGCTGATACTCAAACTCCAGATCATATAGGGAGACAATATCCCCATCCTGAATCCCCATGGCCTCCAATCGGTCAAACAGGCCGGATTGACGCAGGATGCGGTCAAACCAGTTTCGCGACTCATAGTCGGAGAAATTGACGTTGGCAATCAGCCGCTGGAGCCAAGGGCCTTCCACCACCCAGGTGTCGTCATACCGCTCAATGGATACCTCACCGGAGGTATCCACCTCAGGCGGTCGCTCCACATAAGTCGGTTCAAACACCGCCACGGGCGGCAGCTGGGCCAGATGCCCGGCGGCGGCTTTCACCAATTCCGCCGTCCCCAGGTGGGCCGCGGCGGAAATCTCGTACAATTCCAGCCCCAGCTCCTCCACATGCCGGCGCAGCGCTTCCAACTGGCCTCTGTCCTGCACAATATCCACCTTGTTGGCCGCCACGATCATCTTGCGGGAGGCCAGTTCCGGGGAGTACCGCCCGAGCTCTGCGTTGATCGCTTCAAAATCGGCCACGGGGTCTCTCCCCTCGCTGCCTGACACATCCACCACATGAATCAGCAGCCGGCAGCGGTCGATGTGGCGCAGGAAGTCGTGGCCCAGTCCGGCGCCCTCCGCCGCCCCCTCAATGATGCCGGGGATATCGGCCATTACAAAGGAGGCTCCTTCTTCCACATACACCACGCCCAAATTAGGAAACAGGGTGGTAAAGTGGTAGTCGGCAATTTTTGGCTGGGCGCGGCTGACCACCGAAAGCAGGGTGGATTTTCCCACGTTGGGAAAGCCAACCAGCCCCACATCAGCCAGCAGCTTTAACTCCAAAATAATCTCCCGGGTCTGACCGGGCAGGCCTGCCTTGGCAAAATGGGGCACTTGCCGGGTGGGAGTTGCAAAATGCTGATTGCCCCATCCGCCCCGGCCTCCGCGGCACAGAACAAAGGGCTCATGATCCGACATATCCTTTATAATCTCGCCGGTCCCGGCATCTTTTAGCACGGTTCCCCGGGGGATTTTCAGCGTCAGCGCCTCTCCGTCTTTCCCGGTGCAGCGCCGACCGGCCCCGTCCATTCCATTCCCGGCGGTGTATTTCCGCTTATAGCGAAAGTCCATCAGCGTGGACATATGCTCATCCACCTGTAGGATGATGTCGCCGCCGCGCCCGCCGTCACCGCCATCCGGCCCGCCGCTGGCCACATACTTTTCCCGGTGGAATGAGACAACGCCATTGCCTCCATTCCCAGACCGGACCGTAATTTTCGCAGTATCTACAAAAGGTGCCGCCATACTGGTTCCCTCCTTTGTGTTTTCATGTGAATAGATTATTCCAGAAAAAGTTGCGAAAAAGGAAGAATAAAGCCGCAAACGTCTGCCGTTTGCGGCTTCCTGTTATCAAATCACTGCGCAATCTCCACGATAGAGACCTGCTTGCGATCCTTGCCCAAGCGGTGGAATTTTACCTTCCCGTCCTTCAAGGCAAACAGCGTGTCATCCTTGCCCTTGCCCACATTCTCGCCGGGATGGATGTGGGTTCCGCGCTGACGCACCAAAATATTTCCGGCCAAAACATATTGACCGTCCGCCCGCTTCACGCCAAGGCGCTTTGCCTCGGAATCACGTCCGTTACGGGTGGAGCCAACGCCCTTTTTATGGGCGAAGAACTGTAAACCAATCTTCAGCATATCTTACACCTCCAAGACTGTAATATAATCAGGGTACTCTTCCCTAAGCTGCACAAAATAGATCATCATCCCCGCCAGCAGCGCCTGACAGATGCTCTCGTTGGTCTGTCCCATTGATTTTGGAAGCTTCAGGGTGATGGACGCTTCCTTTTCGCGCACCTTCACCGGAGCCTCCAACCCCAGCACATCATTCACTGTGGCCTCCACCAAACGCGCGGCGCTGGTGACCGCGGCGCAGACAAGGTCAGCGCCCGCTTCAGCGTGGCCGCTGTGGCCTTTGAGCTCGAATCCGGTTAAGCGGCTGCCCTCAGAATAAAATATTGCGGTCGTCATAAAAATCAGGCCTTGATGGCGCCAATCTCAACCTTGGTATAGGGCTGGCGGTGACCCTGGCGTTTGCGATATCCCTTTTTTGGATTGTACTTGAAGATGCGGATTTTCTTACCCTTGCCGTTTTTCACCACGGTTGCGTCCACAGAGGCGCCCTCTACCGTGGGCGCGCCAAAGGTGGCCTTATCCCCATCCACAATGGCCAATACCTTGTGGAAGGTGACGGCATCGCCGGCATCGTGATCCAGCTTTTCAATGAAGAGCGTATCTCCCTGCGCCACCTTAAACTGCTTGCCGCCGGTTTCAATGATTGCGTACATAATTGCGTTCACTCCTTTATTACGGGCTCGCTATCCCAGGCAGGAGGATACAGATCATGTCCCACTCCATTTGTAAACCTGCTCAAAGCGGCGTTGATATTGTATCAGTGAAAAAACGGCCTGTCAAGATATTTTAGCACTTTATTCCCCCACCCGGTGATATCATCATCGCGGCGCTTCACACCGCAATGCCACGGGGTGCGGCATGGCCGATTACATGACGCGCAGCGCCTTTGACATGATCGACTGGGACGCCACATATACAAACTGCATTGCATCCGGAAATCCTGAGGCCGGCAAAATCCCCGCCATTATGCCCTCGGAGGAGGAGTCGGTCCGGGCGGCCGTTTATCCCTGTGCGGGAATTGACGTCCGCGCGCTCAGGGTGGTGCGCATCAAGGATACACTCCATTTGATCGATATCCTTGTTTCGGAAAGTTTACTGTCACAATGTCAGAACCCAAATTCTTTTTTGATTCGGGAATCTTAGCGTTTGCAGAATTTCAGAGACAGGGGCGCGGGCTCTGGAAAAAGGATCCGCGCCGTCCTATTTAAAAGCTGCTGCGCGCCCTCTCCACCAATGGCAATATCGCTCAGGCGGCAAAAAATTTAGACATTGCCCGCAGCACCCTGTATCTCAAGCTAAAACAGTATAATTATTCCAGAAACTAATGGTGCAACAAATTTTTGATAGGGCAAGTGGCGAATCTACGGCCTACTTTGCCCTATCTTTTTGTGTGCAATGCCCGGGTTCATCCGATTCAGCGCCATAGTGGAAAGCGAAAAAAATGTAGAGGAGTAACGCACTATGTTTCGACAAGTAGCACAATTACCGTTGGATTTTACGCTTTTTAAGGGCACAGGCACCATTACCAATTGGAGCTCCTCCGGATCCGTCATCTTTGGCTTTGGCGCATCGTCCAAGGTGGGTGAAGAGGTCAAGCGCATGGGCGCCAAAAAAGCGGTCGTCACCACCGACCAGGGATTGGTAAAGCTGGGTGTTGCCAAGAAGATCACAGACAGTCTGGACGCGGCCGGGATTGCTTATTTCAGTCTATGACCAGTGTGAATCCGATCCATCCGTTGCGACCGTGGAAAAGGTGGCGGCACTGGCAAAAGACGCTGATGTGCTCATTGGCGTTGGCTGCTCCTTTAATATCCCCTCCCCGGCCATCTGTGATCCTGAACTGACCATGAGCCTGCCCCCTGTTGTTACCGCGTTTACCGGTATGGACGCGCTGACCCACGCCATTGAGGGATATGTCTCCCGCGCCAGCGATACCTTCTCCGAGGCTCTGGCCGAAAAGGCGATTAAACTGATCGCGGGCGCTCTGAGAAGAGCAACATTTAACGGTGAGCATGACCGCCAGGCGCGTTACGATATGATGATGGGCAGCACTCTGGCCGCCATGAATTTCTGCAACTCTATCCTTGGAATTTCCCACTCCATGGCGCCCCCCCTCGGCGCTTACTTTCATGTGCCCCACGGTGTCGGAAACGCCATCTGTCTGCCGGTGGTCATGCAGTTTAACATGTGGGCCTATCCGGGGAAGTTTGCTGAACTCGCAAGGCTATTCGACCGGGACATCACCGGTATGGATCTGAAGGACGCGGCACAGCTGGGTGTTGACTGCGTAAGGGAGCTGTTGGAGGATCTTCCGGTTCCGTCCCTGGCCAGCTACGGGATCACCCAGGCCGATATCCCGCTCCTGTCCGATGAAGCTATGAAAGGTGGAGCCCGCTGCACCAATCCCAAAACCACGACAACAGAGGACTTCCACATTCTCTTTGCGGAAGCCTTGAAGCTGAAAAACTGAGGGAATCTCAAGAGGAACCATTATGAGCGTAACACGGCATCAATCCTTAATCAACGGATCACAGGCGGATTTATCCCAGAGGGAGAAGGCGCGTTCTATCCCTCCACCATTCTGGTCAATGTGAGGCAGGACTCCGAAATTGTGCGGGAAGAGATCTTTGGCCCGGTACTTCCAGTCATCACCTTTCAAACAGCGAACGAGGCGCTGCAATTGGCCAACGACTGCCGCTTTGGCCTCACCTCTACCCTGTAACACCAACGATTACAACACGGTCATGCTCTTTAGCAACAACATTGAGTTTGGCGAGCTGTATGTGAACCGCCAGCAGGGCGAGGCGTATCACGGCTTTCACGCCGGCTGGAAGCAGTCCGGCATCGGCGGTGACAATGGCAAGCACGATGTGTTTGAATTCCTGCAGACCAGGTGCGTCTATTTGGATTATCAGACTGATCTTTACTAATTGACGGAAAGGAGTCAGGGCATGTCTTTTAAAAAAACGAGCTTTGATCTTACGGGAAAAACAGCGGTGGTGCTGGGTGGTACCCGCGGAATTGGCCGGGGGATTGCGTTAACTTTGGCGGACCACGGCGCGGATGTGGTGGCAGCCAGCCGCAGCCTGAAAAATGCCAAAAAGGTATACGGGGAAATCCTGGATATTGGAAGAAGGTCCCTGCTTGTCACTGTGGGCTGCACAAAGGAGGATGCCCTGACTGAACTGCAAGATCAAATCCAAAATGAACTCGGCCCGGTGGGTATCCTTGTCAACTCCCAGGGTGTGGAGCACCGCGGGTATATTAAGGACTATACCCTGGAGTCCTGGCGCAAGGTTTTAAGCGTCAGCATTGGCCTGTCCTTCGGCCGCCGAAGTACCAAGGCAAATTCTTCATGGCCAACAAAAAGCTTCCCTGGTGGGTCTGCTCCCTGTCTTTTATGACAGTGCTGATCGGCGCCCAGGATATCGTATCCTATTCCCAAACAGGGTGCGAAGCCGGTTTTGCGGCCTATCAAATGTACTTGGACGACTTGAGGTGGGCCATTTTGTTTCTGGCCATCGGCCTTCCCATCTTTTTTCTCTCCGGCATTTATTCCGTCCCGGAGTACATGGAGCGCCGCTACGGGAAAAGCACCCGGATGGCCAGCTCCATCATGACCCATCTTGCTTCCCTCATGCTGCAAAATATCTCCGTGGCATGAGGGAGCTTTCATTACGAGGCCCGCTTCTTGAGCTCCTCGTGAAAAGGCGCCCAATCACAGCCATATTAGACTGCAATCAGACGCCAGAATACACAGCTTCCAATCAAAAACAGCGGCTAAATCCCGCTCCTCCGGCCACGGCTCGAGGGGATCCCCAGCCGCTCTCTATATTTGGCCACCGTCCTGCGTGAGATCTCGATCCCCTTGGCCACCAGCGCCCCGGTTATGTCCTCATCACTTAAGGGGCTCGTTTTCATCTCCGCGTTCACCAGCTGCTTAATCTCCTGTTCAATGGTGGCCGTGGAGACCGATGTCCCCTGCTTGGTCTCAAATCCGCCGCTGAACAGCGCCTTGAGCGGAAATGTCCCCGCCGGACACACCAAGTATTTCCCTTTGATCGCCCGGCTGATCGTAGATGGATTCAAATCAAGCTTGGATGCGACATCTGACAGCGTCAGAGGCCGGAGCCCTCTCCCATGAAGCAAAAATTGATCCTGCTCCATACACAGCCAGCCCATAATTTTTGCCAGGGTCTGTTCCCTTCTTTCTATGGCATAAATCAGGCTCTCCGCCTCGGCCTTTTTCGTGCGTAAATACTCCCTCGCCTCAGGTGCCTCCTTTGCCAATCCGCCATAGGCCTCATTCAGCGTTAGCTTTGGATAATAGCCGGAGTTGATCGTAATGCAAAGGCGGCGCTCCTCATCCAAGGTCACCACTGCATCTGGAACCGCAATCTGAATCTCCTCCCCGGTATAATAGCCCTGCGATGGAATCGGATTGAGGGATTTAATGATCCCCGCGACCTCTTCCGCTCTGGAGTGAGTGGTGTTCAGCAGCCTGGCAAGGTCGGAGATGCGGTTTCTTGCCAAGAGATCAAGCCCTTCGTTGACTGTTTTCAGCGTCTCAGAACAGAGATGCTGACTCTGTGCCAGCTGCAGCACCAGGCACTCCTGAAGCGACCCGGCCCCCACCCCTGTGGGTTCCAAGCTCTGGATAAAATATACCGCCTGATTCAGGTCAAATTCCGATATGCTGAGGCTCTCGGTCAATCCATATAAATCATCACTAAAATATCCTCTTTGGTCCAGGCAGCGAATCAGATACTTACACAATGCCGCAAAGTCTTTCTCCAGCTTCATGGCAGTAATTTGCTCGTCCAAAATATCGGTAAAAGATTCCAATGCCCCAGAAGTGGGTTCCCTTGCCTCCGTTTGCGTACCGCCAGTCCTCTCCTCCCTGTGCAGGCGGACCACAGGCGGCCTTGTCTCGGATTCAGGCGGCTGCCCGTGGCCGGCTTCCTCCATCTCCAAAAAAGGATTTTCATAAAACGCCTCAACAAGAAATGTCTCCAGTTCTACGAGCGGCAACTGCAATACCTCCAGCGACTGGATGGCCTTAGTGTTGAGCTTTAACTGCTGCTGCATGTGAAGCTGCTGTTCGAATCTCATCCCGCTCACCCTCTCAACTCTCTATGAAAGCGTCCTATTGTTCATGCTTTCTTTATCTATGGTAAAAACATACCCTTATCATAAGTTACCGCAGACAGGGATGTCAAGATTTATCCAGTCCATATTTCTGCAGCTTACGCACGATGGTAGGCTGGCTTAAATGGAGGTGCCGGGCCATTTCGCGGGTCGTGCCAAACCGCTCCTTCGCCCGCTGCAGCACTTTGATCTCCAGCTCACGCACCGCTTGATTGAGATCTGTAATCTCTTCCACTGCCATGGCGGACTGCGCCTGCTGCCTGTCCTCTTTTTTCCCGGAACACCGGGCAATAATCCAAGGGACATCGCTGATTTTCAGCTCCGTATTGGCGCTTAAAATGACCATCCGCTCAATGACATTGCGCAGCTCCCGCACATTCCCCTGCCAATCGTGCTCCTCCAGCCGTTTAATCACCTCCGGCGTCATAACCTTTTCCTGATTATATTTCCGGTTAAACACAGTTAAAAAGTAAAGGCTGAGAGGTAAAATATCCTCCCTGCGCTGCCGCAGAGGGGGCACCGTAATGGAGACCACATTCAGCCGGTAAAAGAAGTCCTCGCGAAACGCTCCATTCTCCACCATTTCAGTGAGGCTCCGGTTCGTTGCGGCAATAAAGCGCACATCAATACTCTTCGGCTTAACACTTCCCACACGGACGACCTGCTTTGTCTCCAGCACCCGCAGAAGCTTTACCTGGAAAGAGAGGGGAATTTCACCAATCTCATCCAAAAAAACGCTTCCGCCGTCTGCCGCCTCCAACAATCCGATTTTTCCAGAACTGGACGCTCCGGTGAACGCCCCCTTCTCATAGCCGAACAGCTCACTTTCCAGCAGCGACTCCGGAATTGCACCGCAATTGATCGTCACAATCGTGTGGTCGCGGCGCATGCTTTTGGCATGAATTTGGCGGGCAACCTCTTCCTTTCCCACGCCGGATTCCCCCAAAATCAGAACTGTGGTATCAAAGGGCCCCACCTGCTCCGCCAGAGAAAACACTTTCCGCATCTTTTCGCTGACTGCCACCACGGTCTCCGCATCAATGGTCTGGGTGTGAATGACCTGCTGACAGTAGTTCAATTCCTTCTGCTTTACCTTGAGCAGCTCTTCGCGCAGCTGAAATATTTCGGTTATATCCCGGGCATTGATCACCACACGGCGGATATTTCCATCCTGATCAAACACCGGCTTCCCTGTGACGATAATATCCCGGCCATCCTGGGTAACCTGCTGCTTAGATACGGGCCTGCGCTCATCCAGCACTACAAAGGCAACCGAGTTTTCCATCCAGACCGGATTGATCAGCGCTCTCATATTCCGCCCCTCCAGCTCCCGCTTCGGAATTGCGGCGACCCGTTCGTAGGCGCTGTTGACAAATTGAACGTTCCCTTCCCCATCGGTAACCAGAATGCCATCAAAGGAGCCCTCCAGAATTTCTTCCATATCCCTGGTCAGCCTCCAGGCGGTCTCCAACTCTGATTTTGTCCGCATCATCTCATCCGACCCCACCATGATAACCGCGCATCCTATCCAAGCTTCAGCGTCATTCAGGAAGGTCAGTTGAACATGGACTGTATCACCATTCCGGTCGAATACGTGGGAGTGAACACCAGTGGCTCCGCCGGCACCGACATCCATAGGTTCCAAATACTTGCGCACATCCCACTCTCTCTCCGGTCCAGACTCCAATTGAAATATTGTCCTCGCGGCGGCATTTGCAAACATAATATGATAGTCGGAATCAAAAAAGACAACGCCATCCGGCATATCCCAAATGAGCGTGCGCAGGGCTCTCATCGGCACACGATCGAATGCATCCCAAGAGCACATAATGCTTCCCCTTTTCCGGCAATTCAGTGCCTATTTCATGATAACATAAGCCGCCCGCGTAGTTGTGTTATCATGCGGCCATGTACCGCGTTCAGCGGTACGGTCTGAGATAATGCGAGCGCCCGGCCGCCTTGCGCCCGGATGCGCGAGATGTCACAGCCATTGTGTGGCTATTATATCATAGTCCGGATTCAATCACCAGCGCTAACTGTAAGTCCAATAGGAGTAAATTTTACAGGCAAAAGCGTAAATGGCATCCCCCTTTCGCACTCCCACCTGTAAAATATTCTCAATCTATTCGTTTATTATGTGCAGTTCAGAGCCTATCTTCTCTCGAACACCGCAAATTTGTTCTGCCGCTGCAGCGCCTTTTGAGCGGCGGTGGAATATCGGCCCATGTGAGGAGACACGCTCCCTGCCATCCAAATGTCCCCTCCCACAGTTAAGATAAGGAAAACCACATCCCAAATCACGATCCAAACGGACCATTTCGATTTATCTGCCCATAAATCCTCCGTCCACTGGCAGGACGATCCCGGATAAATAGTCTGATGCGGACGAGCACAAAAAGAGCAGTGCCCCGGCCAAATCTTGGGGCTGGCCCCACCGGCCGGCCGGGATCCGGCTAAGGATTTCCCGGTTGCGCACGGGATCTTCCCGAATGGCGGCTGTGTTGTCCGTTGCAAAATACCCTGGTGCGATGGCATTCACATTCACACCCCGTGCCGCCCACTCATTGGACAGCGACTTGGTCAGTTGCGCAATCCCTCCCTTTGACGCCGCATAGGCAGGAACGGTATATCCACCAAAATAGCTGAGCATAGAGGCAATGTTAATGATCTTTCCACTGCCCTGCAACAGCATCTCACGCCCTGCCAGCTGCGCCATTTGAAACGCGGAGAGGAGATTTACCCGGATAATGGCCTCAAAATCCTCCAGAGGGAACGCTTCGCTGGGATGGCGAATTTGAGTGCCCGCATTATTCACCAGAATATCAATGCCGCCCAGGTACGCCAGGGACTCGTGAAAGCAGCGCTCCACTGCATCCGGAGCTTTAAAATCCCCAATAAACCCCTTAACTCGACTCGCCGGACCCAGACAATCCGCCGCGTGGCGGATCGTCTCGCTGCTGCCGGTGATCGCCACGGTAGCGCCGGCATTCAACAGCGCCCCGGCAAGGGAAAATCCAATCCCCCTGCTCCCACCGGTCACAATGGCGCGCTTTCCGGAAATATCAAACAAATTTTCCATATCCTGCTCCTTCGGTCAGTCAATCAAACCAAGCAATCTGGGCAGCGTCTCTGTAATGGCCGGGATATAGGTGACAAGCAAAAGTGCCGCAATCATGACCGCAATAAATGGAACGATTGCCCGGCATAGATCTGTAAATTTCATCTTTGTCATGCCGGAGGCCACAAACAGGTTGACGCCAACAGGGGGCGTAATAAAGCCGATGGCCATATTGACCACCATGATCAGGCCGAAATGGACAATGCCAACGCCATAGGCCGCCGCGACAGGGTACAGGATGGGCGACAGGATGAGAATCGCGGGCGTTGTATCCATAATCATGCCCACCACCAGCAGCAACAGGTTAATCAGCAGCAAAATTATATACTTATTGTCTGTCAGCGACAGCATCCCCGACATGATGGCATCCGGTACGCGTTCCAGCGCCAGGACTTTCCCGAGTACGGTGCCGGTGCCTACCATGATGAGAATGGTGCCCACGGTCTCCGAGGTGCCCACCAAAGACTCCAGAATCCGCTTAAAATTTAATTCTCTATAGATCACCACACCAGCGAACAGGCCATACACGCAGGCGATCACAGCCGCCTCGGTGGGGGTGAAAAATCCGCCGTAAATGCCGCCCAGAATAATGATGGGAACCAGCAGCGCCCAGACCGCATCCAGCGCCGCCTTTCCCAGCCGGCGCAGGGAGAAGCGCTCTCCGCTCCCTTTATAACCGCGCTTTTTGGAAATAATGATGCTCAAAATACACAGACCGCCGCCCAATGCAAGCGCGGGGCCAAATCCGCCCATAAACAGCGCGCCAACCGAAGCGCCGGTGGAAACGCCGTACAAAACCATCGGAATGCTGGGGGGCACGATAACACCCAGACAGCCGGACGCGGCAATCAGCGCCACGGAAAAGGGTTTGTCATAACCGGCTTCAATCATGGCGGGAACCATCACCGCGCCGATGGCTGCCACAGTGGCAGGACCCGAGCCGGAAATGGCACCGAAAAACATACAAACAATGACCGTGACTATGGCAAAACCGCCGGTCAGATGTCCAACCGCGGCCTCACCCAGCTTGGCCAGCCGCTTGGAAAGGCCGCCTCCCTCCATCAGTCCTCCGGCCAGGATAAAGAACGGAATGGCCATCAGCGGGAAGGAGTCGACTGCGGTAAACATATTGGTGGCCAGATAGGTGAGAGGCTGCGCACTGCAAGTGGTCAAGTATATCACGATGGCCATACCGAGGGATACGCCAATGGGCACCTTGAGGATCAGGAAAATTGCAAATGCACCAAATAAAATAATATTAGACATTAGCGTTCAGCTCCTCCCTTCTTTCTCTAAACCGCGCAACCGTATCCTGAATCAGGCGGAACGCCATCAGGGCAAAGCCGACCAGAATAGAGCCATACGGAATCGCCATGGACATGCGCATGGCAGGAGACACTTGCGTTACAACGCGCAGTACCACGGGAACACTGTTCCATGTAAGGATCAGTGCGAATATCAGGAAAACCGCATTGGAGATGATACTCAAAACAAATCTCCCCCGCTTTTTGAGAAACAGATCGAGAAGCTCAAGGCTAATGTGCTTCCGCTTTTTAACCGCGCTGGCACTGCCCAAATAGATCAGCCAGATAAACAAGTAGCGGCCAACTTCCTCTGTCCAGGAGAGCGGCAGGCCTGTACCCCGAAACACAATCTGCATAAAGATGACAACCGTCATAATCGACAGAACAACACCGCACAGAGCCTCTTCCAAATACTTGTTCAAAAAAGATAAGATCTTCATATACGCACCCTTCTTTTTTGGGCGGCGGAGGGCATCCTCCGCCGCCGTTTCCTTCCGCTTAATTTGCGGCGTTCACTTCCTCTGCCTTGGCCAAAACGGTGTCCAAAGTGACCGTTGGGTTATAGTTCTCTCTGAAATAGTCGTAGGTCCCTCCGGTGGCCTCACGGAATACGCCGCGCTGATCATCGGTCAGATGGGTGATCTGGCAGCCCCCGTTTTCGATGGTCTGCATATACTCCGCCTCCAGATCAATGGACAGCTGTCGTTCCAGCACCGTGGCCTCGGCGGCCGCCTGGTCAATCACAGCCTGCAAATCTGCGGGCAGACTCTGATAGAACGCATCGTTGATACTAAAGCAGGTGACATCGAAGGTGTGGCTCAGGTCGGTCATATAAGCCTGCACCTCATAGAACGCGTTGGTGGCGGTGATGGCGTAGGGATTGTCCTGGCCATCCACCGTCTTCTGCTGCAGGGCGGTGTACAGCTCGCTGAAGGACATGGGCATGGGGTTTGCTCCCATGCGGGTAAACATATCGATGTAGAGGGGAGATTCCATGACGCGGATTTTCAGCCCCTTCATATCCTCGGGAGAGGTAACGGGGTGTTTACTGTTGGTCAGCTGGCGAATGCCATTTTCAAAATAGCCCAGAATCCGCACTCCTGTCTGCGCGGAAACGGCTTCGGTCATCTGGTCTCCGATTTCGCTGTCAAAGAACGCATAGGCGGCCTCACGGTTGTCAAACAGGAAGGGAAGTCCGGCGCTGACCAACTCATCGGTAAAACTCGTGTACATGGACTGGCTGCACTCGCACATCTGCAGCTCACCGGCCTGTACCGCCTCCAGGATTTCGCGGCTGCCGCCTAAGGTATTGTTGGTGTGAACCTCCACATTCAGCTGCCCGCCGGAAAGCTCCTCCGCCAGTTGTTCAAACTTGTACATCGCCTGGGAAATTGGATGGTCATCGGGCACGGTTCCGGCTAAGGTTATGGTGTATACCTTACTATCGTTGGCAGGCGCGCCGCTGCCGCTGCCGGAGGGCTGCTGTGTGCCGTTTCCGCCGCAGGCCGTAAGGCCCAAAATTATAACCGCTGCAAGGGTCAGAGATAGGAGCCGGGACAGCTGTTTCATTTGCTTTTTCATGTTATTTCCTCCCAAATTTATTGTTAATTTGAACTGCAAGAAACTACACAATGATCAAAGGAATTCTGCTCAAATACCTGACTTTTTAAAATATTCAAGAAATTCGCGCTCCAGATTTTCCCGGAATTCAGGGGCCGCGATCCCGATCAGCGCCTTGGCGCGGTCGCGCAGGCACTTTCCAAAGAGCTCTGCGATGCCATATTCCGTCACCACATAGAAAATGTCATTGCGCGTGGTGGCGATGGGCGTGCCGGGCTGCATGCGGGAAACGATGCGGGAAACGGTTCCCTTTTTCGCGGTGGCGGGCAGGGCAATAATCGGCTTTCCGCCCTTTGCCAGCCCCGCGCCCCGAATGAAGTCCAACTGACCCCCAATCCCCGAGAAAACGGTCATTCCCATGGAGTCGGCGGCAACCTGCCCGCCCAGGTCAATTTCAAGCGCGGAGTTGATCGCAATCATATTCTCGTGCTGGGCAATAATGCCAATATGATTGGTATAGTCTACGGGACGCAGTTCCAGCACATCGTTGTGATCCACGAAATCATAGAGCCTGCGCGTCCCCTGAATGAATGTCGAAACAATCTTCCCCTGATTGATGGTCTTACGCGAGCCGTTGATAATCCCCGCTTCAATCAAGGGGAGCAGATTATCAGAGAAGACCTCCGTGTGAATGCCCAGGTCCTTTTTATCCCCCAAGCACTTCAAGATCGCGTTTGGAATCTTGCCCTGACCCATCTGCAAAGTGGCGCCGTCCTCAATCAAAGTTGCAATGTTCGCACCGATTTTATCCACAATCGGATCATCACTGTTGATCAGCGGAAGTTCGTACAGCGGCGTATCCGCCTGCACAAAGTAGTCGAGCTCAGAGACATGTACCTTGGTCTCGCCGCACGTACGGGGCATGTTGCGGTTGACCTGGACAATCTTCAGCTTGGCCGATTCAATACAGGCGCGGGCAAAGTCCACGGACAGCCCCAAACTACAGTATCCCTCGTCATCGGGCGGCGTAACCTGTCCCAAATAGACATCACACGGCACAACGCCGGTACGCACGGCTCTGGGCTGCAGGTAGAAGGACATGGGGGTAAACTCCCCCCGGCCGTTTTGAACGCACTCCCGGTTCTTTGCGCCCAGAAAAACAGAGCTCACCTTAAAGCTCTGCGCATATTCCGGCTGTGCATACTTCGCGGCGCCAATGTTCAGCCCCTGCCAGATCCGCACCTCCTTCAGCTCCCCGCTGCGTTTCAGCAGGGCATCGAAGAGATATTCCGGCTCTGAGGCCGCATGGGATGGAATCACCCAATCCCCCGATTTGATATGGGATACCGCCTCCTCCGCACTGACCAGCCGCGATTGATAGTGTTGTTTCCAATCCATAGTTCTGTTACTCCTCATTCTGAATTTCCGGTCTTTCAAACCAGTCAACCCTTAAGCCTGTTGCCGCATGCCCTTTTCATAGAGCTCCCGGGCCAAAACCGCGGCGCCGACCGCCCCAGCCGCCTGGGCATTGGGCGCCGGCGTCACCGGATACCCCAATTCCGCAGCAAGGATATCCACCATAGCGCTGTTTAAGGCGACTCCGCCGCTCATGGCAATTTGCTCCACCACGCCGACCCGGCTGCACAGTCCGGCCACCCGCTTGGCCACCGCGCGCAACGCGCCGCAGGCCACATCATTTGGATGTGCGCCCTGGGAGAGCTGGGAGATCACCTCGCTCTCGGCAAAAACCGTACATACGCTGCTGATGGCCACGTCCTGCGTGGACTGCGCGGCAAGTTCGCTGAGTTCCTCAATTTTACAGCCGAGCACACGGGCCATGACCTCCAGAAACCGTCCCGTCCCCGCGGCGCATTTTTCATTCATGGCGAAATTTACCACCTTGCCGCTGTCGTCAATCCGGATGACCTTGGAGTCCTGTCCGCCAATATCCACGATGGTTCTGACGTGACTCATCAGATAACTGATGCCCTTTGCGTGACAGGTAATTTCGGTGAGCTGCTTGTCAGCCCCCTTGTAAAGCAGCCTGCCATATCCGGTGGCTACCGTATAGAGGATCTGTTCCGCGGGAATTCCCACCTCCGCTCTCAGTTCATCAAGCGCGGTCTGCACCCCCTTGGTTCCAGTACCAAGGTTTACCACCTTGGTACTGAGGAGCTTTTTCTCGCCGCTCAGAAGTGCTACCTTTGAGGAGCTAGAGCCGATATCAACGCCTAAATACATTAATCTACACACCTCAGATCAACATTTCAGACAGGCTCTCAATCCGTGTACGGGACTGATTGAAGCTGTCCATCTGCTGCTCCACTTCCAGATACAGAAGCGGAATTCCGGCCTCCTCCAACTCCGCTTTGTAAATCGGGTAATCGAATTCCTCCGGATCACAAAATTTCATCTGGAATGCGATCACCGCGTCCGCCCGGTGCGCGCGAACCAGATCGATCAGCATCTCGCCGCGGGTTTTTTCCGGCTCGAACAGGAAGGGGCAGCCCCTCATATCGGCAGTGCGCCAGACCATTCTGGAGATTGCGTCCCCCGTCTCACGGGCGGGCGTGCGGAACTGGCGGCTCTCCTGGGCCAGATCATCGGCCACAATTGCGATATCATGCTCCGCCAAAATGTCCAGCAGCCCCACCGGCTCCGACAAAAGTCCGGTGGCCACCACGCGCATGGCGCACGGCTCCTCAGGCAATTGGTTGAGATACTCTGTCAGTGCGGAAATTTGGAGGGTATAATCGGCCTTATCCAAAAAATATCCCGCCTTAATCATCAGATGGCGTGTCTTTGCGTTGATGGTTTTTGGATGGGTGGACGCCGCCTCGCAAAAGGCGCGCATGGCTCTGCGGTAGTTTTCATACAGGGCAAACGCAGCTTCAATGTGGGACTGGGTCATCTCCTCCCCGCTGATGCGGGAGAGCTCTGTTCTGATCCGCTCAAGTTCCTCCCTCAGGTATACCTCTCCCGATGGCAGTGTGCGGTTTTGGGGATATACCACAGGAATGAGCGGCACCTTTGGCACAGCCACCTTCCAGTTTTCACAGACGCATTTCAGTGTGTCGCACAGGGTTGGCAGCAGCACCGCCTTGAGCTTGCCGTAAACCCCCCGCATGCCGAACTCAATGTTGGTGCGCATAATCGAGCAGCAAAACCCCTGCAAATACCGGTCGGCCAATTTAATTTCCGTGTTGCCGCCCCACATTCCTACAGGGAGAAATCCCGCCGCGTACACCAACTCCTCCGGCGTATAAATCGGGAAACAGCCTACCGCCGCTTTTCCGGTCTCTTTACAGCTCTCCATCACCGTACGGGCCGGGTGTGCGGCCTTTTCGCACAAGGATTCAATGATGGCATTGGCACTGTTCATTTCCAGTCACCTCTTTGCTTTGCAAGTCTGTTTTTCTCCATCATCTCAAGCAGCGCCTGAATCCGTGTCTCATACTGCGCCTGGGAGAAAATACGCGGGTCGGTCTGATCTCCGTCAAACACGACAGACGGCACTCCGGTCGCCTCTTCAATCCGCCGCTGAACCTCATACTGGCGGAAATCCATCAGCTTACAGCTGCGGTTGGAGTGATAGACAATCCCGTCCAGGTCAAAGTCATTGACGAGCTTGATCACATTTCCTGTGCCGTAGTCCAGATTCCGGTTGGCATAGTTCGCGCTGTAGGCCCGGGCCATGCCGTCCAAATCATTTTGCTCATAGACAATGGTCCAGGATTCCGGATACGTGCTGGTCACCATATTGATCCCATACTGCTTCAGCGTCTTATAAGTAACCGACAGGTGCGGCCAGCAGGCGATGCCGTCCCACATGATGCGGTACAGCTCCTCGCCCTCCTTCCACGGCCCCTTTCCCAGCTTGACTTTTTCCGCCATCTCATCGTGCCAGAGCTTGAAGAGATCCCGGGTGGACGCCTTGCCACGGGCGCATACGATCATAGCCATGTAGTTAAACATGTCAAATCCATTGAGCGGAGACGGCGTATGGATCCCAAGGTCAGTAGCACGCCGCCACCAGAGAGCGGTCTCGGTGGAAATCTTCATAACCTCGCCAAATTTGTCATAGTCAAATTTTTTCTTTGTGATTTCCTCCAGCTGTGTGATGGCCGATTCTATTTGCCCGCGCATATACCGTATGCTGTGGGCTGGAATATCAAAGGTGTGGTTGAACGGCATATCAAACATAACCAGTGGAATGTGCAGTGTTTTAGCCAGGTTCTCATACCATTTCAGCGCGGTGTTGCAGATATTGCTGCAGCAAAAGACCAAATCGGGCAAGGGAATATTCTCCGCCTCTGAATGCTGAATGTCTACATATCCCATACTCACACGGGCGTAAGAGCAAATATCGGTGGAATAGCCCTTTCCCTCGGCCTGGGCGATAAACTGGGGCGCGTCCTTCCGCGCCCCCACCGCTGCGGCGTGGTTCTCAGGGTATACTACATCAATATCCAGCGTCTCCAAAAGCTCTTGTGGGCAGATTGAGGTGGCCCAAGCCACTAGCTTTCCTTCTTTTTTGGCCTGCATCGCACCTGCATAGTGCTCCGCCTGTAGTTTGGCGAGCAGCTGCTTCGATGTTAACGCATTTTCCATCGTTGACACTTCCTTAATCCTTTCACTTCGTAAGAAACCATTGGGAATACTTACACCCTGCACACGCCCCCACACATGTGCATTGGCTTTTTCAACCGCAAAGTTTTGGCTCTAACTTTGTGATACACACTGTCATCCTTTGTTACGCAAACTTCACGCCAATTCAATCCCCATTTTTTTACAATTTTCGACTTATTTTTTGTGCACTTTTTATAAAAAATGCAATCTAAAACGCATCTCGTGATTCGAAACAGAATCGTTGATTCACTTTTGCGTATCACAGGATTGTGTTGCGCTCTGCCAACGCTTCAATATCTGCACTGTTTCTTTTTTAGTCAGTGGATAATTTGAAAGGAAAAGACACAGTTTCCTTCTTTTTCGAGCGTATACGTGGGATTTTTTTGATTCAAAGCCGCTTATGGCACGAAATTTGCGTGTAGAACATTGTGCTTTGAACACAATAAAACAATAATCTCTCACATAAAACTACAGTTCATTCGGGCAGCCCTGCCTGGACAGAAAAAGGAGGTGGCCCTGTTTCATAGGACGCGCAGGCAATTCTATACATATTGATGCACACTGTCAACCTTGCGAACCGCTGCTAATCTGCGGCGGCGCGCATATGATTCTAACTCCCCATGATCCCCTGCCTTCTGCATCCTTGTTCCCCAGTCAGCCGTGAGACCCATCATTTAATACATAGGAGAGTACCATTATGAAAGCGAATATGTACAGCGGCAATCGCTCTTTTCAGCTCTGCGACTACGAACCATCTCCTCCAAAGGCACAAGAGGTGCAGGTGGACATTGCATATTGTGGTATTTGCGGCTCTGACCTACATGTATATTATGGGGATTATGACTACCGTTTCAAATCCCTCCCGCGCTCCATTGGCCATGAATGCTCCGGCGTTGTGGCGGCTGTGGGGAGTGAGGTCACCGGTTGGAAGCCCGGGGACCGGGTGGTGATCTGTCCGCTGGGCTACTGCGGCGACTGTGTTTTGTGTGAGACCGGCGACCACAACTGCTGCGCGCATTTAAACTTTATGGGTTTAGACTCCGATGGGGCGTTATGCAACCGCTGGACTGTGCCCGCCTACGCGCTGCGCCGTCTCCCCGACAGCATCAGCTTACTGCATGGAGCGCTGGCCGAGCCGCTGTCCATTTGCTTTCACACCATGGAGCGCGCGCAGATCAAAGCCGGCGAATCCGCCGTGGTCATCGGCGCCGGCCCCATCGGACTGATGACCGCACTGGTAGGCCGGTATCTTGGCCTTCAGGTCCTACTGTCAGAGGTAAATCCCAGACGCCGGGAAAAAGCCCGCTCCTTTGGCTTTACCGCGCTGGACCCAACCGAGTGCAACGTCCCCCAGTACGTCCTTGACGCGACCGGAGGCATTGGCGCTGATATTGTGTTTGAGGTTTCCGGCAGTCAAGCCGCTCTGGACACAGCGGCGGACCTCATCCATCCCCATTCCCGCATCGTGCTGGTGGCAGCTTATCCCCATCCCATGCAGCTGCAGCTGCAAAAGCTGTTCATGAAGGAGGTCAACTTAACCATGACCCGCAACTGCAATGAGCGGGATTTTGACCGCACCATTGCCATGCTGGAGACCGCTCCCTTTGATTTGGACGCCCTCATCTCTGAGGTTCTGCCTTTAGGTCAGGTTCAACATGCGATGGAGCGCTGTGCCAACCCTGCGGGGGATGTCATCAAGCTTGTGATTGACTGTCAAACAATTGATTGACGGAAAAGAGGAATATGCTGTTATGCTGATGAACCAGGAAGAAATTAAGCGCATCATTCCCCACCGGCCTCCCATGCTGCTGGTGGACACTGTAAAGGAGCTGCAGCCGGGCAATCGCATCGTAACCATCTGGTATGTAGACCCCGCGAGAGAGATTTTCAGCGGGCATTTTCCCGGCGATCCGGTATTGCCTGGCGTCTATTCTGTGGAATGTATGGCGCAGACAGCGGATATTCTTCTGCTGTCTATGGAGGAATATAGAGGAAAGGTTCCTCTGTTTTTGGGCATTGACAACGTCCGGTTTCTCAGTAAAATCCTGCCGGGCGACACCTTGGAGATTTGTGCCGCGCTCACCAATCATCGGCCGGAGAAGGCAATTGCCACCTGCTCCGCCGAGCTTCGCAGCAGCGGGCGGCTTGCCGCCACCGGAGATGTCACGCTGGCCATGCGGTAACGGGTGGCCAGACCACGAGAGGAGGAAATATTATGGCACTGATGACCGCAGGAGAATATATCGAAAGCCTGCGCAAACTCAAAACCCGAGTCTATATGTTCGGGGAACAAATTGAAAATTGGGTGGATCACCCCGTCATTCGCCCGTCTATCAACTGCGTGGCCATGACCTACGCCCTGTCGGGCAGTCCAAAATATGAAGCGCTGATGACCGCCACCTCCAGCCTGACCGGGCGGAAAATCAACCGCTTCACCCACTTGCACCAGTCCACGGACGATTTGATTAAAAAGGTAAAGATGCAGCGGCTGCTGGGACAAAAGACCGCCTCCTGCTTCCAGCGGTGTGTGGGGATGGACGCGTTTAACGCCGTCTTTTCCACCACTTATGAAATTGACGGGGCCCACGGCACCAACTACCACGAAAACTTCAAACAGTTTTTGACTATGGTGCAGGACAGGGACCTGACCGTGGACGGCGCCATGACCGACCCCAAGGGGGACCGCTCCAAGGCCCCCCACCAGCAGGCGGACCCCGACATGTATGTCCGGGTGGTGGAGCGGCGGAACGATGGCATTGTGGTCAGCGGCGCAAAATGCCACCAGACCGGTTCCATCAACTCCCACTGGCACCTGTTCATGCCCACCATCTCCATGGGGCCGGAGGACAGGGACTGGGCCGTCTCCTTTGCGTGTCCGTCTGACGCGCCCGGCATGTACATGATTTATGGGCGGCAGTCCTGCGACACACGAAAGCTGGAGACCCCCTCTGAGATCGATGTGGGCAACAAGAATTTTGGTGGCCAGGAGTGCTTGGTTGTGCTGGATCGGGTGTTTATTCCCAATGAGTCGATTTTCCTCAATGGGGAGTACGAATTTGCCGGTATGATGGTGGAGCGCTTCGCCGGATACCACCGCCAGAGCTACGGCGGCTGCAAGGTGGGCGTGGGCGATGTGGTCATCGGCGCAACCGCTCTGGCCGCGGAATACAACGGCGTGGAAAAAACTTCTGCGGTCAAGGATAAACTCATTGAGATGACCCATCTGAACGAAACCCTCTACAGCTGCGGCATCGCCTGCTCCTGCGAGGGTTGTCCCACCAAGGCGGGCAACTACCAGATTGATCTCTTGTTGGCAAACGTCTGTAAACAGAACGTCACCCGTTACCCCTATGAAATTGTGCGCCTGGCGGAGGATATTGCAGGCGGCCTGATGGTCACCATGCCGTCTGAGGCGGACTTCAGCTCCGATACGGTTGTGGGCAGCAATGGTGAGACAATCGGCGACATCTGCAACAAATACTTCCAAGGGCGGCAGGGGGTATCCACGCAGGAGCGCCAGCGGCTGCTGCGCTTTTTGGAGAACATGTGCCTGGGCGCGGCGGCGGTTGGCTACCGCACGGAATCTATGCATGGCGCCGGTTCTCCCCAGGCCCAGCGCATTATGATCGCCCGGCAAAGCGACATGGAGGGCAAAAAAGACCTGGCGCGCAACATCTCCGGAATTGCCAAAAATGAGAAAAATGCTTAAGGAGGCAACCCAATGGATTTCAATCTGAGCAGAGCGCATCTTCTGATTCAAAAAATGATGCGGGAGTTTACTGAGAACTGTGTAAAACCCATTGCTGCTGAAACCGATCTGACCTGCGCCTATCCCAAGGAAACCATCGATCAGCTGTTTCGTTACGGAGTCATGGGCATGTGCATCCCGAAGGAATATGGCGGCGCCGATGCAGATGACCTGGCCAGCGCCATTGTCGTGGAGGAATTATCCAAAGCCTGCGCCTCCACCGGCGACATTGTGGCCACTCACAACGGCCTGTGCTGCGATCCCATCCTGAAAAACGGCACCGAGGAGCAGAAGATGAAGTATCTGCCCATGCTGAGCAAGGGCAAAAAGGTGGGGGCCTTTGCCCTGACCGAACCCAATGCCGGCTCTGACTCCTCCAAGGGCACCACCACCGCTGAGGACATGGGGAACCATTGGCTGCTGAACGGCTCCAAAATCTTCATCACCAACGGCTATGTGGCCGACATCATCGTGGTCTTTGCCATGACCGATCCCTCCAAGGGAAACCGCGGCATCTCCGCCTTCATTGTGGAGAGTTCCTTCCCCGGCTTCTCCGTGGGCAAGCACGAGGAAAAGATGGGTCTGCACGGCTCTCCCACCGCAGAGCTGGTATTTACCGACTGTGTTGTCCCCAAGGAAAACCTGCTGGGCCCGCTGGGCAAGGGCTTTAAGATTGCCATGCAGACCCTGGACGGCGGCCGGATCGGCATCGCGGCCCAAGGCCTTGGCATTGCCGAGGGCGCAATGCAGGAGGCCATTGAGTACACCAAAACCCGCGTCCAGTTTGGCAAGCGCATCTCCCAGTTCCAAAATACCCAATTCGTATTTGCCGATATGGCCCTCGCCGTGGAGGCCGGACAGCTTCTCACTTATCAGGCGGCGGTGCTCAAAGCAGCGGGGCAGCCCTTCTCCAAACAGGCGGCCATGGCTAAGCTCTACACCTCGGAAAACGCCATGAAAATTACCACCAAGGCCCTGCAGATGTTTGGCGGCTACGGCTATACCCGTGAATATCCGGTGGAGCGCATGATGCGCGATGCCAAGATTACCGAAATCTACGAGGGCACGTCCGAGGTTCAGCGCATGGTCATTGCCGGCGCCCTGGGT
>Ga0153924_1000046_pt1 | contig 92263 bp, 151 predicted proteins | sample TSNJ008MetaG_FD_104709 | JGI IMG/M metagenome (GOLD analysis project Ga0153924, IMG submission 104709) | Attine ant fungus gardens microbial communities from New Jersey, USA - TSNJ008 MetaG | ecosystem: Host-associated > Fungi > Mycelium > Unclassified | place: USA: New Jersey, Wharton State... | reverse complement strand
TTCCTTTAAATATAATTCTTCAATAGTAGAAATTTCAATCTCTTCATACGATATATGAAAATTTTTTATTCCATGTTTATTTACTGATCTTTGAAGTTTTTCTGAATGATGATTTCCTTTTATTAGAGAACTATAATGTTCATTAATTCTTTTATCAATATTAATTGTCTGTCCAATATATTTTTTGCCAGTTAATATATTGGTTATGTGATATATATAACCTTTCATAATTTAATATTCTCCTTTTTTATTTTACATTGCTATATTAAAATTACAATTATTACTTTTATCACATTAGTCCGTGGTAAGCGAAAATATTTACTTCTACCATGTTTTCTCTTACCTCTACTCGTAGCCTTACCAGCCATTACATCTAATATGCTACCATTTTTAAACAAATATCTTACCATATCTTTAGATGCTAGTGTTTTTCCTGGCCGCCAATCTATTTCTTTTTTCAGGCCAGGTATAAGATCACATAGCTCTTCTACTTTTTCTCTAGCAATTCCCGCAGCTTGCGCCTGCCCGCCAGTAGTAATAAATAATTTAGCTCCTGGATATAAAATACATCTCAAGCATAGCGTCAACAGAGCTAGAAATGATTTTGAGAAAGCTCTTGGGAAGGTAGCATAAGAGAGACGATGCCGCATAAATGCCCTAAGAACACAACGTTGATAAAAATATAAATGAAAGTTTTTAGGATTTTCACCACATAAAAACTCTACAAACATATCTGGATATTCTCTATAAAAAGCAAAAGCATCTCTAAGCGAGTCAATCTGCTCTAGAATTCTTTCTTCTGATATTCCTTGTTTCTTTCCAAGATCTTCTGAAAGGTTTAATAAATCACATAATGCCATAATTATACCCCTTTCTTCTTTTGCTTAGTAAGATTTTCTATATTCTTTTTGTCTTCTTCCGCCTCAGCTTCCCTAAAGTCATTATAGTCCATCATATCTAAATCATCTAGTTCATCTTCTGTGTCATAATCAAAATCTATCTCTTCCGATTCTTGTGCTTGCATCATTTTTTGAACTGCTATATCTATTTGTTTCTCAAGACCCATTTCATTAATAACCAGATCTTTTGTATATTTTTTAAAATCTCTTAAAGTAGCATCTACTTTATCTTTAGGAGCATCTATGCAAAATCTTGGTATGAAGCCGCCATGCTGCTCACACATTGCAACAAGTTCACCAACAGAATCAATAGCATCAGATCCCTGATCTTTATTTTGTGCCGCAGTAAACTTCGCTGATTGGCGGAGTGTATTGTAGGTTCTTGCTAGTTTAGCAAACGTTTCCATATCACCACAGTCAATCATTTGATTCATTTTTAAGTTAGTTTTACATATAAATTTTAATGTAGCTTTACTATCTGCATCTCTGATATCAAACGATTTAGTCATTTCTTCATAAAATTCTTCTAGTTTAACCCACTCATGCGGGTTGTAATTAGCTCCCCATTTTATAGATAATAAACGAATATCTTCTTCAGTTAAATCTAAATCTGGAAGTTGTTGTGTAGGCCAAACAGGTTCACTTACTTCACCATAAGGACTTATTGGTGGCGCCGCAAATAATGGATTGTCAGGGCGCGGCTCAGAATAAGTCTTTAATTCCGCCTCACTAATCTCACCATTTTCATATTGCTGTTGTAATTCTTGTAAACGATTGGGATCTACTTTAGGTTTTTTAGCTGCTGCTATTTCCATCTCTTTACGATCTTTCTCTTGTAACATTTCTGAATCCGCCCATGTATATTTTGACCACTGATTAAGCTTCATCTTAGATATGTATCGTCCAATAATAGTCATACCAGTCATTTTTCCTGGCTTACTTATTTCATACCTGTCTCTAAGTATATTCCACTCTTTTGGTATGTAAGGAATATCTACTTTTTCAATAATCCATAAAAAAGTACTTTCATCCCAGTTGTTCACATGCGCAGTGAGACATTTTTTACATAACTCTAATTTAGTACCATCTCTGTAGGAATAAAAATTATCTTCATTCATAGTTTTATTGCAACGTTCACAATATTTAGTATTAGGCATAATTTTTACCTCCCTGTTCCAATTTAATTACTATCATATTTACTTTCCTTTCTGCTTTTGTTTTTCGCTTCTGCATTCTTTGCATTGACTATAAAACCCAAGTTTAGCAGTACCGTTCTTACTAAAAAAGTAATTATGAGCAAGTTTAATTTGTTTACATCTAGAACATTTCTTCCAAGTACCTTTCTCTTCTAAAGTATAATGCCAAACGATCCAATCTTCTTTGGCTTTTTTCGAGATCAATAGTGGTATCTTATTCCGCCATAATGATGAAATATACTCTACTGAATGTTTAATATTATATTTTTTATATAATAAAGTTTGTATATCTTGATTAGATTTTCCATCAATCTTATATATTAACAAATCATAATATAAAGGATATTTTTCTTGTAATGTTCTATCAATACAATTTTCTAAATCCCATATTAGCCATCTTAAATCACTTTCAAAAATTGTATAAGTTTCTTCTTTGATCTTACTATAATTACATAACAACATTGATACATGTTCTGGGTTATATAAGTTTATAAAATCAAGGCTTATAACTTCCCCACTTTTGTCCACGAAAGGTTCTTTATTTAATTCAAGTCTTTTAAAATTCTTTGAAGTTTTCATAAAAAAAATAGGTCGCCTATACATATTCTTTAAAATATACTGGTCTTGTCGCATTTCTATCAAGGCCTTCTTCAGATAGTAAGCTCGCTTCCCGCTTACTCCTTTACTTTGTTCTTCTATTTTTACTATCTCTTTTCGAAGTTCTTTTAATCCAGGAACTTCTTCAACATCTTCTTCAGTGATTGAAATGGCAGGAGAAAAAATAATATTTTTATCATTAGCGATCATATTATATATTCCATCTTCACCATTTTCTAACTTATCCGCCAATCCTTCGAAAGAAGTCTCGCGCTTATTCACTGTTACCATTCTATTGTCTGTTAGAATTTTCTTCTGTTGTTTTTCTTTTTTCTCCATACAAAAGACTAAATAATCAGCTAAAATTTCTAAATATTTATCTGTAAAAATTTCAGGATCATTTTCTAAAATTATTTTTTTTACTAATTCATTTCTCTCAGTTGGAGATTCTATTGTATAATCTAATTGAATTGCCATGTTCAATCTCCTTTCATTTTTTATTATACTACAAAAATTTTTCTATGTCAAGGACTGAATAGTTTAAATTGAAACTCTCAAAAAATTTTGTTATAATTTATATAAGAGTAAGAAAATTAAAATTTATGGAGATTAAACAATGAGATTGTATATTAATAATGAAGTAAGTGAAATTGTTTCTGTTGAAGAATGCGAAAATGGTAGTTTAATGATATTTAAAGCAGATGGAAAAAAGTGTATAACTGCTGGAAAAGTAGATTATTTTGACAGAAAAGATATTAGAAATGATTTACTTGAAAAAGGATATTATGAAAAAAATATTAGATGTAGATCTTGGTACTAATAAAAGGAGAAATTAAATGAAAGTAATATTTTTAGATGTGGATGGTGTTTTAAATGGAAATAATACAAAAGAAAAAATACCAGGTGTTGGTCTGCTTGGCATTGAAGATGAAAAAGTTGAAAAGCTACAAAAGATTGTTGATGCGACAGGAGCAGAAATAATACTCTCTTCTACATGGAGAAATGATTGGTGGCCCACTCCTAACTTAGAAAATTTGCCGCGACATGGACAGTATCTAGTAAGTAAGCTTGAAAAGTATGGATTGACTATAAGTGGCAAAACAAAAGAAACTCATTTTGAATATCGCGGCCAAGAGATCCTTGATTGGGTAGAAAAACATAATCCAGATGCTTGGGTTGTATTAGATGATATAAAATTTGGAAGTTTTGATTATGAAGTTTTATTTCATTTTGTTCAAACAGATCCAACAGTAGATGGGTTAACTGATGAAAACGTAGAGAAAGCAATAGAAATATTAGGGACGCGGCCCAAGGCATGTTAATAACTAGTCTAGACCTGCATAAACATAGCAGCCTTGCCGCGAGAAAGAGGGAAATTTAAAATGATAAATGACAATGAATTTAAACATATTATTGCTCCAAAGTTATATACGTGTCCAGAACACCTATATACTAAAAAACAATTTGAAGAGCATATTAAGCTTTATCATATTTATGTAAACAATGTAAATGATAATAGAGGGCAGTCTGTTGGGAATCCATACTCAATAAATGGAGTTTATCTGCATGAATTGTTTTTTGAACAATTTGGGAGCGCGGACGGAGCTATTCCATTTAGTATTCAGAACATCCTAAATGATATGGGATACAAAGATACTTTTCAGTTTGAGGAAATGTTCGTTGCTTTAGGAACAGCATTAAAAAATAAAGGATGGGTTGCATTTATATTAGATGAATTAACTGATGAATTTAAATTAGTCTCTATGAACGCTCATGATGAAAATTTACCATACAATTGTAGCATATTATTAATATTAGATATGTATGAACATGCTTATTTTATGGATTATGGAGTAAATAAGGTTTGGTATATTAGAAACTTTTTTAAATGCATTGATTGGAATGTGGTTGATAAAAGAATAAGGAAGGCTATATATTGACGCGGAAAGGTGCGCGAAAGCTGACTTGTAGTATACTAGTCTAGACTGACAAAAACATAGCGCCTGGCCGCAGCAAAGAGGAGAAAAAAAATGAGTAATGATCCAAAAGACAATGGTGTTGATATAGAGAATTTATATAAATCATATAAAAAAGTAAAAGATATTGAAATTGATGTAGAGAAATTATATGAAACATATATACATTCAAATGAGAAAGAAACAAAAGAGTGTAATGTTTGTCCGCCAAATAAGGTGACAGTAAGATGGTTTGACGGATATCTAGAAGAGTTTGAATGTTCAGAAGTACGATTTGGTGCATACATCTTATGGATGCGCCTAACAGACAAAAGAGAAAGAATTATACCATTGACGCAAGTTAGATGGTTTAGTCAAACAGTAGAAAGTCATCAAAAGAAAGGATAATTATGAATCTACAAGAGGCAATTGAGCATTGTAAAGAAAAGATCGATTGTACGGAATGCGGGCAAGAGCATAAGCAATTGGTGGAATGGTTAGAGGAATTATCATTTAGGCGTAGTAATGAGTTATATAACTTAGGTGATTATTTTGAAATTCATAATCTTCCTTTTGTAATAACACATATAAGAAATGAAGATAGTGATATTTTTTATACTTTAGATAGAGTTGATTCAGAGGTAGCTAGTAAAAAAGAATGGGAAATTGTATTCAGTGGAAGTGTATTGAAGAATTTTACAAGATTATCAAAAGAAAGGATAAATTATTATGGATCTACAGGGAGTAATTAATATTTATAAAGAAAATATCGATGATACGAGAGCTAGACAAGAGCATAAACAACTTGCAGAATGGTTAGAAGAGTTATTGTTTAGGCGCAACAATGAATTATATAACTTAGGTGAATATTTCGAAATTAATAACTTTCCTTTTGTAATAACACATGTAAAAGATAATGGTTGTGATATTGTTTATACTTTAAATAAAATTGAATTAGAGAAGAATAACAAAGAGCCAACTTGTGTTGATTGTGTTAACTATGTCGGAAGTATTTTAAAGAGTTTTAAAAAGATATCAAAAGAAGAAGTAAAAGAAATATTAAGGAAAATGGAAATTAGTCATATAGAAGAGATACTTCGTGAAGCAGGTATAGAGATTTATGACTTTGATGGTGGATATAGACCATTCTATGAAGTTATGATTAGTATTGCTATATACTTTGAATATTTAGAAACTTATGAAAGTGAAACAGAAGAAAAAAATAAAAAGGATACTATTTTAGAAGCAATTTGTGGTAGCAGATATAAAAAGCAATTTACGCGCGAAGGCTGATATGTTTTCGCAAGTCTAGACATGTATAGGAAGGAGCGCCCAGCCGCGTGAAGATATGTAAAGTAAAACCAACTAAAGCAACTTGTTCCGCGTGTATAGCAACGCAAGAAATGTTTAATTGTATTGATAGTTGCTTTGAATGTGAATTAATATATGATTTGTTATATATTGACACAAAATATGCGTTAGTTCAATTTAATGGAAAGATTGAAAAGGTAAACATTAAAAGAGTTTATGATGTAGAAGAAATGAAAGAAATAGGAGAAGATAAGATGAGTGAATCAACTATTAATGAATTAATTAAAAATAATCATATTGTTACAGATAATATATCTGATGGACATCATACTTTTGGTGAATTATATCATCATCGCGCGATATTGTTTTCTGTGATATGTAATCAAAACAGACATTTGGCATGGAAATCTAAGAAGCATGAAGATGGAACCATGTATGATGGAATGTTTATTGTTGGAATAGAAACACCTGAAGGGCAAGCAACGTATCATTATGATGTGGCGCTCTATTGGGATAAGTTTGAAGTGCGGGAAGAGGAGTATTCGCCTAAGTGGGATGGTCATACGCCAGATGAAGCTATTGAGAGAATAGGAATGATTAAAGATCCTATTTATGTTACGGTTACTGCGGGGTAGGTATGATAAATGACTAGAGAAGAAGAAGAAACTCTTAGAGAATTATTGGAGAAACAAGAAACAGAAAGAAGATATCATATTGCATTGCGTGAACAACTTACTATAGTAAGAGAAGATGGTAGAAGCAGAATGTTATAGGGAGAGCAAATGGAAAATAAAATGATTAAACATATGAGTGGTACTGAATTTAGAGAAAGTGGAGGGTTGTGGTTAGCAAATATAATTTTACATACTTTTGGTATGGCTATTACGTGGGATAGTCATACTGATGAATTGAAAGCTGCACGAGTTAAGTATAGAGGCTTTAGTGAATCTTATAATGATATTGGTTATAGAAAAATAACAGAATATATGATTAATAATGCGGAAGAGCTATTAGAAGAATGTGAGAAAGAGGAAGAGGAATAGGAGAGGGGTGTTTGGTAGTATTGGAGTTGAAAAATGCTTGGGGAAGTTATTTGACTTGTGGGGTTGAAATTGCTTGGGAGAAATTGTTTGATTTCTGGAGTTAGAAAAAAGCTTGGGGAAATTATTCGTTCTCTGAAATTAGAAAATGCTTGGGGGAAAAGTTGTGACCCGCTCTTATCCAAACACACGTTCGATAAAAAGTTCGTCCCGAAACACACCCGCCCACCTTTTCGAACAAATGTTCTGGCATGTACTTGCTTGTAAGTTTGAACACTTGTTCGACGGGCTACCATCTAAGTAGTGGGTGGTAGCAACACTAAAAAATTTTTGTTATAATAGTAGTATAACAAAAAGAAAGTGAGGGGAAAAGCTCGTGTTGAATCAATCTGAATATTCCGCATTGCAATTATTATCATTTGAAAACATTTCCATCAAAGACTTAATTGAAAGTGCAATGCATGGTTTTGTAGCGAACAATGAAACGGAATTGAATAAATGCAAGTCTGAATTGTGCAGGCTGGCATTGAACTATTTCAAGCTGTAAAAAAGTTGCTCGAACAATGGCGTATCTTACGAGATACAGCCGAATTTTAGATTGACGCACACAAGGCTAGCTTTTCACCTTGAAACCCTTGCCAGACGCATCACAACGCATTTCCCGCAACCAAAAACCATTTACCCTAGGAACACCTAGAGCAACAAACCAAACAAGCTTAAAATGCATTGTGAACGTTTCGTTGCTCTTTTTTAATTTCCGCTTGACATTCCGTTGTAAAACGATTAAGATACTATTGAGGGACACCTCACGTAACAAACATTTGTTCGCAAGAAGAAAAGAAAGAAGGTGAAAAGTATCGACATTCAAGTAACGTTTTACAGCACTAAGGGGAACAAGCCAGTGAGTTACATCCTTAAGAATGTAGCCAGTAAGCAGGACTTTCTTGATCACAAGAAACAGCACGTACAGCACGCATTGCAAGAAGTTTGCGCAAAGCGGTACTGGCAACAACACAACTTAGTTGATTACGGCTACTATCCCGTACGGATTAAGTACAGAATAGCAGAAACAGAAAATTAAAAAAAAATGAAAAGAGGGAATAAGAAATGAGAAATAAAAAGGTAAATGAATTGATTCAAGGTATTTTGGTAATTGCCATAGTGGTAACAGTAGCCGGGCGATTAGGCTCATGGGAAAACAGCTATAAACTAGAGGGAACATGTATCGCTAATTCAGGAGAGGGCATTCTAGTGATGGATTCAAGGGGATACACGTATTTTGAGGATGATGAAAAGTACTTTAACATTCCAGTCGGCGAAAAGCTGATAATCACGTTCGACACCAACACCACGCACTCTAACCTTGATGATGATTACATTAGAAAAATAGGAATATTGAAAAAATGAGTAAGAAGGCGCGCAAAAGCGCCTTTTTATTCTTTTGAGAAAGTTTAAAAAAAGTTGTTGACATCAAGTGTAATGTGTAGTAAGATAGTACTAGGCACACATGACAATTACAACACTCGAACGTTTGTTCGAACGAAAGGATGGTAAAGAGATGGCAAGGATTAAAAAGCAAAATGAGATAGTAACGGAATTTATGAAATACGGTAAAGGTAAGATGGATCTGGTATTGGTTGACATTTACCATGACGGACTAATCGCAATGTTTGGTTTCTGCTTCCACTGGGATAACAAAGAGTATTTCATAAAAATTGATACAGCAGAATGGGATACTCAAAAGTATTATCTTTATGAAAAACAGGCAACAAAATGGTACACAACCAATAAAGATGAAATTGAGGAAATCGACGAAAACTTTTATCTTTTTCTAAGCTAACAATCAAATAACCAGTACGTGGCTATCGCTCAACTGCATGTTTTGCGGTAGTCACGGAAACCTTAACACAACTACCGCAAAGCGGTAAAGGTCACAAGTCCTTGTAAATAGTGGAGTGGGGAACATATAGAGCATATAAAAATGGAGGGATTAATTATGGCAAATCAGACATTAATGGAAGAAAAAGTATTTAAGTTAGAATGGACATTGCAGGATGCTTTAGAGGAATTGGACAATTACACCCTTGTTACTATCAAATCAGTTGGGAACAGATTTTCAGATTTACCAGTTAATAGATTTTCAGATGATGCATTTTGGTTGTTAATGTGGGCAAGTTCAAGTAATCCGTTGGGTTGTAAAGTACTTGACTTTGACGATGAAAACCCTATTGACGGTTTTCCAGCAATAACCTTTTGGATAAATTAATATGAGTCGAAACCGGCATAGCCGGTATATGGGAAATGATCTACCCATACTGAGGATGACAGATCACAAAGAAAGTGAGGGTAAAATATGAAAAGTGACAAACAATTATTAAAAGATTTTCTAAACAGACAGACAGACAGCATTATCAAAGAATATGGATATGATACATTGCTTGCAATTGAGTTTGAGGAGTGGGCAAATATTCAGAAGGACATCATTAATAAATATCCTATCATGAATTATTTTGATCATATGGCTTTCCTAGAACAAATGATAAGAGCTTTCAAAGCAGGATATAGAATTAAATAATTAATAAGATGCACTATCGACTATACGGGTGGAAAGGTGGAATATATGGGCAAATATGTAGTTATGTGTGATTGTGAGGATTGCTTAGGTATCACAGATGAGTTTGAGGGCACATGGATGGAATTACAGTTTTATATCACTGCATTGCGGGAAAATCCCTACTACTATAACATAACATTTCATGACTTACCAGAGGAGGAAGAAGAAATGAGAAAATCAATAGCAGTTATGACAGTTTGTAGTTTTGGCGGTATTTGCATCTTAGATATTGAGGATGGAATCGATACTTATGTGGTGCATGCGGACTACTATAATGGTAAGATTAAGAATGTTTCAAAGAGCAAAGTACGTGAGACAGTAGCCGGAAGATCATACTTTATGCGCAAGGGGAAAAGATACCACATAGACCAGTTCATGAGAGTGTAACCCATTAATCAGCATAGGCGGTAGATAACAAGCAACCATCTACCGCCCGCATATTTTAGAAAGTGAGGTATATATATGAATTATCAGGATTATGTAAGAAATTGTTTGAAAGATTTGTTAGACACCCAAATGGATTCATTTATTAAAACGTTTGGTCATGAACATGAGGCGACTATTAAGTTCGCCAGATATGCGGAAGTGCAAAAGAAAGTAATTGATGAAACGTCTGGCATAGATTATCATGCCAGTATTAGATGGCATAATGCAGTAGCAAAAGCCTTTATGAGAAGGTACATAGAAAGGGACAATGCGGATGTATAATGATAATGAATGGGGCGGATTATGGTTTTTATTAACAGTGGTTTTATATGCCTTGCTGTTATGGATAACTTTTAAATAATCAATATGCATGACCTATCAGAGCATACGGGGTGAAAGGAAATACTATGAGACAGAAGGAAAAAGTTTTAGAATTTATCAAAGAGTTAGAGGAAAGCTTTATCAATGACTGGGGACGTGAACACGCGGCATCAGTTGACTTTATTAGAAAAGCAGATAGGTGGTCGGAAATTGTTGTATATAACAATAATATAGAATTTGATGCCGCATGTGGCTATTGTAAACAGATACTAAAAGATTTTTCCGATTGTTATTTTAACGCTCAATTGTGGGAATTAACAAGGGGTATAAAAATATCATACTGTTCATGTGATAGCTATGAGGGAATGTGTGATTGCTATAAAAAAGAAAATGACACCACAATAGCAATCACTAGTGAGGAATGTCAGAGACTACTAACTGCAGGTGCGGAACGGGTTGCATTGCGTGATCTCTAATGAATAGTCAATATGCACAAACTTTAGAGATAAAGTTTGTGCATAATTTCAGATATACAAAAGTAACAAACTTTATGGAGAATCTTTGTGCAATATTTTGGATGTACAATATGCACGAACTTTATGGAAAAACTTTGTGCAACTTTTCAGACGCGGAAAAAGTAACAAACTTTATGGAGAATTTTTGTGCATATTGCCCATTGACAAGTTGGATGATTTCATGATATAATTGGCGGCGCGCCCTTGGGCGTTCTTGCGCCGAATTTCCATAACCTTCCATTATAGCACATTTTTCGCCCGCTGTCAAGTAGTAAAAGTGCACAAATTTTTCATCCCGTAATTGTGCACTTTGTACACTTCAACGCGGTAAAGTGGTAACGTACCAAAGGGGCCCGATTGTTAAAAAATTAACGATCTTCTCTGCCGCACTAAAGTTGTAATGCGCTGACGCTTTGCCGCGTTAAAGTGCTGAACTTCACCGTGGTAAAGTGGTACCGCGGTAGTGTACCATAGGGCGGGGATCGTTAATTAATTAACTAACGAGCCTGTTAAAAAATTCACGATCTACTTTGCCGCGTTAAAGTTCTAAACTGCGCAGTGCTAAAGCGCGGATCCGAACATACGTTTTGTGAATTCTGTATAAAAATTTGGTTTCGATTTGTGCAAATTGCCGTTGTAATCCCCTTCCCGCTGTGGTATAATAAGGTATAGTCAAATACAGGTAGTCACCCAGTCGGGTGCCGGGTTCTCGCCCACATTGCGCGGTCGCGCGAAAAGTTTTAAAAAAATTTTAAGAAAGGAGTTCGCTCGAAAGGGAATCGTTGCATATGTAGTAAAGAGGCTTATTTATGGTGTTCAAATTTGGATTTTCTCAATTTTCTTCTGTTAGTTTCTTTTGTGCTGAATTATTATATATGGCGATAGGTGTACATTGACAATTGAATTAGGTAGCTAGTTATGTCATTTGAGTGGGTAAGTTGCGCATATGTCTCTATATGAGATGCGAACACACATTCATATCACGTGGTTACGAAAGGGCCATAGGAAACATAGCTGGAGGACTGCCAAACGTCGGCACTTTATATTATCAAGGAAGGAATATTTTTATGGAGATAAAAGGGTTATTGGTTTTTGATATGGATGGCACACTAGTAGATTTTTATGGTGTTCCAAACTGGTTAGAGTATTTGAAAGCAGAAAGCGTTTTCCCTTATGCGGTTGCGAAGCCGTTAACAGATTTACGGGAAATGGCTTTTTTGCTTTCCGAATTGCAGAAGATAGGCTATAAAGTGGCGGTCACTACATGGCTTGCGAAAGAAGCGGAACGGCAATATAAGAAGGAAATTACCGCCGTAAAGCGTCAATATTTAGATGCTTATGATTTTCCTTATGATTCGTTTCATGCAGTCCAATATGGAACTTGTAAACGGTATCCCACTAGCCCTAGAAAGAAGATGAAGGGCGGTTCTCATTATCCGGAAAGACAGTTTATTTTTGATGATAATGAAGAAGTTTGTGAAGACTGGTTAAAATGGTATGGCGCCGAAGAAACAATTAAGGTGCCGGACAATGACATTTTAGCGGTTTTGAGGGAATTGCTGGAAAGTGAGGGTTGCATATGATTAAGAAAGATAGTATTGTTGTAGGCGATACCGTTTTAGTCAAAGAATTCGGCAAGTTAAATACTCATATTGTGGAAAGAGATCCGTGGAATATAAGCGCGCTAATTCTCAAACATAATGGGGGCTACTATTCCTTGGATGATTTTACCAATGATTTAGTATGTTATAGCAAGGGCGGTATTGAACTTGGAAGAATCATGATGATTTATGACAAAAACGACAAATTAAAATGGTGTCGGGAAATGAAAAAAGAGTATTTGCAAGAAGACTATAAACTTGCTATTCTGGAATCTGCTGAATTGAGCGGGGAACTGGTATGGCATACCGTTGTAAAGCAGGCAAATAATTTAATAGCGTTTAAAGATGCAGAAGACCGTTATTTTATAGCTGATGGTTTTGAAGATGATTTTATTTACTATGATGAAAATGGTGTAATTTTAGCGACCATCATGGCGGTAACTGATTCCGAAAACCATGTGATTTGGTTAAGATTTTAAAACAGAAGGGAGACAACTATGTTTCATGCGTGTACTATTCCTATTGGTTATACAGTAGATATTTATAACCCATATACTGATGAAGTAGAATCTCATATCGTGAAGTTGAATGAGTGGGGTAAAAAAATAGCTATTGACAAAGATGGCTACTTTTGGGAATTAGATATGTTTGATGAAAATTCAAGTTTTTATTGTCCCACTCCGGAAGACTATGCAAAAGTTATACGGGTGTATAACACCCATGATATTATGGTTTGGGTAAGAAAAAAATAGTCCGGCGAAGGACACGAAAAGGAAGTATCAAATGTGAGAAATGAAATAGATTTCAATATGCCCAAAAAAAAGGGCAGAAAGCCAAAATTGTATCTAGTGCTGGACTGTGAAACGGCTACACTTCCATTTATTAAGAATTGGGAATGTACAGCAAAACAGCGTCAACAGCTATCAATTGCTAAACCGCTTATATATGATTTAGGCTGGCAGATCATTGATGCAAAAGGCAATATTTACAGTCGGCACAGTTTTTTGATTCAAGAAACATTCTTTGTTCCGCAAGTTTTCAATACCGCCTACTACGCGTGGAAACGTCCCCTTTATATGGAACGCTACGACAAAGGGGAAATCATTTGTAAGACGTGGGCAGAAGCAACGGCAATCTTAGAAATGGACTTGGAAAGAGCTGATATCTCATTGGCATACAACGCAATGTTTGACTTTAAAAAGGCTATACCGTTCACAGAGCGCTATATAAATGCCTTGTACAGCCCACATTATCAGGAGTGGGAAGACAAACAAAGGGTAAGTTGTCAAAAAATCGTTGCTGGTTACAAGTACGAAAACCCTAATGAATTTGATCCCCATAACTTTGAATTTAGAGATTACAAGTATCCTATTGCTGATTTGTGGGGATTATCATGCAATCGTCTAATCAATAAAGACAAGTACCGTATAAATTGCATTAAAGAAAGTATGATAAGTGCAAGCGGGCTTTATTTCAAAACAAGCGCTGAATCGACATTTAGATTTCTTATCAAAAATAATGGATTCGAGGAAGAACATACGGCGCTTAGTGATTCACAGATTGAAAGTGAAATTTTGGTTAAGATTTTACGAAAAGGTAAGATTGATACTGGAATTGAGTATTTCCCATTTAGGGAATTGGGTTACACCACTGATTATGTAACAAGCCAGCCACCTAAGAAAATGACCTATGACATGGTTGATAACATCATTCAGATCATGTATGAAAAACTTGGTGAATATGACAGACAGTCAAGCTTTGCTAGCAACCTTGAAACAAATCTTATACGGCTAGAACTATGGTTGCAAAACAACCACGGTAAGATGCATGAGGAGGTTTTTAAAGATTGCAAGGTATCACAGCTACAAAAGCAGTTAAGAAGGAAAATGAATTATGCAACGTCTTTAAATTCAGACGGTAAAGCGTATGATAGATGCGTACGTGAGATCAGAAGATTTGAAGAAGAAATACAAATGATTTTAGACAACTGAATGAGCGTAAAGCGCCAACAAAATAAAAATAAAAAGGATGGATTTAATTATGGAAAAAGGCAAAGCAACAAAATTAGAAATGTTTGAAAGAGTTTACAATGTAGTAAGTAACTACAATATTGATGAAGAACTTTCTACCGAAGAAGTAACTGTTTTACGCTATCAGGAAGAGCTTGAATTTATTGAAAAGCAGATTGAAGCGGTAAAGAAGCAGAATGCAAGCCGGAAAACTTCCACAAAACAGCTGGAAAAACAGCATGAAACTACATTACTGAAAGCCTTCTTGTATGACAATCTGACAGGTTATGCACCACAAACAGTAACGGAAATTGTCAAATTGTTTCCGGAAAAAGAGTTTACTAGCCAGAAAGTAACCTATTTATTGCGGTCGCTTTTAGTTGAAGGTAAGGCCGTCCGGTCTACACTTAAGGGTGTATCTTACTATGAAATCATCTAAGAGGGAATAGACATGGCAAAAGGGAAGAAAGAAATCGATATAACTTCTGCTTCTGCTAAAGCTGAAATTAGCCGCCTTATGGAAAAAGGCGGCTATACAGAAGCCGAAGCGATAGAGCTTTATATCTGGGATAATACCAGCGAAGAAACAGAAGAAAGTCAAAAAATGTCGGATGGCTGGAAAGAATTCAGCCGGACGGCACATGATGCAAGGACGTTTGATCCAAATAAACCAAAGGTTGATAGAGTACGGGCGGAAAATCCTACAAAGAGATCAATTATATCGTTCTTAAACGTAGGACTGGAAGCACTGGAAGGGATTTCCAATCTAAATATCATGAATCCAGAAAAGTATATCACCTTTGAAATGGATGGCAATAAGTACGAATTGAATCTAATTCAGAAGCGCCCACCTAAAAAATAAGGAAGGAAGGGCGGTAATTACCGCCCTATGTGATTTTATGAAAGTAGTCAATCATTTATCATGTAATTGGTCTACTGTGATAGACCTCGAAGCTGGTCAAGTATTTTTCTTTACTGATAAGCCAAACGTATTCTATATGATCACTGATGAAGAAACATATATATCATTACTTGATGGTATGGTACTTCACATGGATGCTGGTAATGTCATTAAAGAAGTAACTTGTGTCAGTGCAACGGTAACAATAACCAATATGGAGGTGGTAAAGTATGAAAAATAGTCCAAAAAAAGCAAAAGGTAAAGTAGGCAAGCCGTCCAGAATCCATTTTCTGTCAGCGTGTTCACCAGAAGCCCGTAAGATATTAACAGAAATGAAATGGGCACAGGGAGGAAATTCATGAAAGTAATTAGAAAAGATAAGACACCGATACAGTTATCGGAAATTGGCTATGGTGATACCTTTGAAAAGCCGGAAGATGCTTATTGTACTAATACGGATGCAATTTTTTTAAAATTAGATACTGGCGCTTGTGATGACAATAATTATATCGAGTGTGCGCACCTTGAGCATGGCACTGTCTATACATTTCAAAAAAATACCAGAGTTATTCCGGTAATGGTGGAAGTCAAAGTAATTTAAATGGCAGGCGCTAGGTTGATTCAATTACCCTAGCGCCCGTAAGGAAGGCGGTAAAGATGCTAGTAAGAGCATACCAGCATTTTATATTGGTCGGCTATGCCGACGTATCCAAAAGAAAACTTTTCAAAAAGGTAATAGAGCGCAAGGAAATTTTTCATGAGGATGTGGTAGCTGTAATTTGTGATGAAACAGAAGTTACTGAAAAAATAGCTTGTGCAATCCAAACAACAAAAGATCATGTATATCCTAGCGCTATAAAATTTTACGGGTGGCATGATTGCATTACTACTAATGACAGGTGGGAAGAAGTTCCGAAACACGTTTTTAGACGTGATCTTAATAAAAAATTTGAATATATCAAAGACTGGAGGATGGAAACCGTTTCTAGATTGCTTACCGCGGAACAGTACGCACAGTTAAGCAAAGAACTTGATATTAGAAAATAGAAAAGAGGTGATGTAGATGTATAATAAATGGGAATGGTTATATACATATGGAGGAAGGAAGGAAGGCGGTAGAATGAAAAAGTATAAATTGATTGATGCTTACGACTTTGAGGATGAAGTCATTGGTTATGCGGATACCTTGGAAGAAGTGGAAGATTTAATTAATGCAAGAAACCTTGATACTGATGGAGAATGCTACTTGATAACCTCTGAATGGAATCCGGATAGCAGAAGGTACAGTATAATTAGATATTGAAAGAGAGGTAATATGAGATTATTCCAGCTAAAAAACGTCATTCCAAATGAGCAATGGATAGCGTTCAACGTAAAGGGATGCAACCCAAACTATTGCCTAACAAACACATGGGGCACTTTAAAGAAGGGGTTAAAACTACATGGCTGGTGCTGTAAAGTAACAGCCATAGAAATAAGAAACAACCATCAGTTTTTGTACTTGGAAATCAGAAACAAAAGAGTTGAAAAAAGAGAGAGGATGTATGAAAATGGAAAGTAAGAAAGTAGATGGAAAATTCATCAGAACCAAAAGAGACGGCTATAGAATTGTACTCAATTTTCTAAAAGGCAATTATGAGCATACCGACAATAAGAATGACATTTTGCCGGAGGCAATTGCTTTCATTGAAGAACATGTACAGGCGCTTGACCGCCCACGTAAGCCCACCAAAAAGGAAATGGAAAAACAGACGGCTAACAATGCCTTGAGATCAGAGCTTGTCATGTGGTTGAAGGATATGGAGGGCGGGCATAGAGTTACCGATATCATTGCTAATTGTCCAGCAATGGCTGGACTGTCTTGTCAAAAGGTTAGCTCTTTACTTGCTACCGATAACGTCAAGCAGTATTATGAAAAGAGTGTTTCCTATTACAAATACGACGCTGAATTTATGCGGTCTGAAATATTCAAAGATGCAGTTCCTCATGGAAGTATCAGCGGTGCAATGATTAGAAAATTGTTTGAAGAGGAGGAACAAAAGGAAAAAATGACTGGTGGGAAAATGGTAGCCAACTTGCTATTAGGGCAAGAACTTCCAGTAGATGATTGAAGCAATGAAAAATAATTAAATGAAAGTGCGGGAAAGCTGGCTATGCATAAACAAGGCTGGCTTTCCGCATATGGAGAAAGAGATATGAGGGAAGAAAAAATTTTCAGTCTGAAAGATATCCAAAAGATAGCTGATTCAATAGTTGATGAATATACTGATATCCTTGAATCAGAAGTAGAACAGTATATCGGCATTCGGAAAGAAATGTTTTTGCGTGGCATGGAGAAGGGAACATTGACATTATGCAACCTGTTAGACAGGGAATTTAAAGCCCATGTGCACAAGGTAGAAAAAGAAAGAGAGGGCGCGGAAAAGAGGGAAGGAAGAAGCGTAGGTTATGAGCTGGTTCTAAATATATTAAATTATTGCAAGGATACATCTTCTGTCAAGCATGGCATTGCTATGGGCGCTATTGATTTCATGGAAGATCAGATTGCTAGATTGGATGAACCAATTTACTATACCCGTACCGTTGAAGATTGCGACACTTGGGAAGAACTACATTACAGTGATTTAATCTTTTGTAGCGGTCATAGATTTGATGCGAAAGTATGGATTGATTTGCTAGAAACTTTAGGGCATACCGTCGTTGTGAAAGAGGTGGAGATACCATGATCTGGGATTTCTATAAAAGCAGTAATATTATAAAGATTGTCCCAACTGTTTTGTATCATAAGAAAGTAAAGATATTTGAAATTGGTTGGGGCATCTGGTCACTTTTGTTTAAAGTATGAGGAGGAATAAAGGAATGAATAAATTAGATAATAAGATTGTGGTTTTTATGTCGGCATTATCCGACGTTTACAGAGATGAAGATGTGAGGGAAGGTACTGCAATACCTACCATTGAATTCAAAGAGGAGGAGTTGACAGAAGATTTTACAGCGATGGTTTATGCTGTATATATGATGTACAAAAGAATTACTGATGATGATGTAGACGTTCTTGGTTTTACCCACCTTATGAATCGGCTGATATTCCAAGCTTTAATGGAGGGTAAATAATGCCAAAAATTAATTGGGAATTGTCACCATCATTTTTACGATTGGGAGAATTAATGCATGATGATGTTTTTTACTACATTGATACAGGCGGAAAAGATCTTTATTGGATATTAGATTACCATCAAGCGTTAAATCTTGAGACTGGAGAGATAATAGACTTAAACCATCCCGAAAATGATTTACGGGCGGTACAAAAGGTTGAAATTGAAATCAACATTGTTAAGAAGATTTAAGGGAAAGAGTTGCACAAACTTTGATCATGAAGTTTGTGCAATTTTCTTTCACGTCAGCACTTTAACGCGGTGAAGTGGTAACACGTTAATGTGTTAACACTTTAGTGTGGCGAAGTGCCAGGATGAATTGATAGAGTTGGCGGGCTGAGCTGGGTCATCCCAGCCCGAATTTCCACTTCTTTCAACATATGGCAATTTTCCGTGGAACTTTGATCTCATATGCCTCTCTCCCCTGACATCCCGCAACTCCCTTCCCTCCACCCCAGACCACAACAGAATCACTTAAATTCAACTCCCCATATGCCCCAGTTTCTCATACCATACAAAGTTTCATTCGCGCCTATTTTAATATTCCTTGCTTAACAAATCATATGCTCAACTCCAACAGAAAAAATAAATTTACTAATTAAGGATGGCGGAAACGACGATTTACCCATCCCCAGTCTAGACTCTAATAAGATTACTCTAAATCCATGTGTTTTTAAGCTAGATTTGTAAAAAATTGGCGATTTTCGCGCATTTCTTCCCCAGAATTGCCAAATTGGTGCCCTGATTGCGCATTTTAGGCCTAGATTCGTAAAAACATAGCGCCTTTGCCGCGTCTTAGTGGAAAATATTATAAATTTTTGATATAATATATACATAAGATAAATAAAAAAGGAGAAATTATAATATGTGCGGATGCGGAGATAGAAATGAATATGCTCATAGCTGTTGCGGTTGGTGCCTCGATGAATGCACCTGCAAACCAGGAGAAAAGAAAGACAATACTAGCAATGATAAGAAGAATGCCTTTTGCGCGGATACTACAGTGAAAATATTTGGTGGCGGCTGCAAAGAAGTAAAGAATATGACTGCTGAAGAGATTATCACTGAGAAGATGGATAGGCTGAATGAGATTGATGCCATCTGGATGGAAGTTAATATGCTTGACGAGGTATATAAAGAGATAAAAGAGCTGGAAAAAGCAGAGAATGCGGCTAAGAAGGCAGCAGAAGAAGAATATAAGAGGGATGCGGAACGGAAAGAGATAGAAGTCTCAATCGCTCGCAACTGTTTGGTAGAATCTCTAATTGACTATGTGGAGACTGTATGGGAAGTTGATCTCTCAGATGTTATTGATGATGATCTCTTTGACCTCTTGGTAGAGATACTTGTGGATGTTGAAAAAAATCCAGAAGTAGTTAAGTTGGTTAATGAAATGAAAGGTTTGCTTAGTTTGCAAGACAGCATGGCTACAATGCTTAGTGATGAACACTTTGAAATGTTACATAGCTTCTTGCAGCCATATCCAAATATGGAACTTTGATTAATTAGTGACTGTTGGCAGATTAGGGTTAGGTGGGTACTAAACCCACCTGCTTCCCGCGTTTAGAGGAAAGGGTATATATATGAATGACATTGATTACGGATATGGCGGCGAAGTGATTGCGATTAATGGTAAGTCTGTTTCTACTGGACCTGGATTTTCTTCTACTAATGAGAGAGAATTAACGATGCGGCGAATCGCCAAAAAGTTACAAGACAAGGGGTTCATTATACACACCGATGCTGCCGCGGGACAGAAAACTAGATTTGAGATTTGGGAAATGAAAAATGAAAATCGAGATTTGGGAACTGGAAGTAGTATTAGTAGAGCCAAATACAAAATGAGTATATATACCCCCAAGAAGGACCCCACCCCCGCAGCAAAGTATGAAATGACTGGGAGAGTCGCAGCTGCGCTGGAATGTAAGATGTATATTGGAATGGTAGAATTGTGGAGTGGAACATATCTGAAACTGGTGAAGAAGAGATAAAGATGGGGAGAGCGGAGAGCGGAGGTAAGGTGACTGAGCGAAGCGAAGGTAAGGACGACGAGTTGGTGGAGAAAAATCTAGGGAGGGTGGTGACCACACCACTCAGAGAGTTTTACAAGTTTTCATATGACTCTTCAGAGAGTTTTACAAGTTTTCATATGACCACTCAGAATATTCTATACAATTTCATATGATCAACAGAGGATTTTACATCTCTCCCCTCCCTCCCCATACAATTCTCACCCCACCCTCCCATACATCTTTCATACTTCCCTTCCATAGAAGATTCTATATGATTTCATATAGTCTCTTCTCTTTTACTTTTCCCTTAAGGAGAATTTTATGCATAAAATAATTAATAAAACAACTATGACGCATACTAACTGCGCTATAGCCAAAGGAATAAGAACATTTAAATGCTTGACTTGCGGCAATGAAGGTACTAACTACTGTAACGGCATTGAAATATGCAGAGAGTGTTGCGAAATCAATAGCATTTGCCGCATCTGTGGAGACTTTGGCAAAATTGAAGAATAAAAAGGAGGAAATATTATGACAAAAGTAAAGATACCGGATTTTGTTTACGAAAGCATAGACAGACACATAGCTAAAAGGCTAGAAAGAAATTTATATACCTATGACTTCTCCATCGCCATACCAGGCATGAGCGCAGATGACATATGTAGTCAAATATATACGCATTATTCATGTTTAGACTATATAGTAAAAGTAAGTACAGAAGAAGACTGCGTCTATGTGTCTCTATGGCAGCAAGAGAAGAAAGAAAGAACAATAGAAGAAATGATATCAGCAATGAAAGATAATAGTATTACAAAAGAAGAAATGATTTCAATAATTAAAGAAGAAACCCTAACAGCTTACTTTAATTGGATATCAAGTAGATGGGAGCTTGGAGAAGGTGATGATTTAACTAAAATCCATTTTACATTGTGGAGAGGACTGGATAAATTATGCGAAGAACTTGGAATAGACTGGAGAACAGGTGAGAAAAAGGAGATAAGACATGATTGAATTAAAAAGATGTCCTTTCTGCGGGAATAGGGCGTACCTCAATCTCCTTCATGATGGAAGCATTAAAGTTCGTTGTGAAGAATGCAAAGCCGCCATATCAAAGGATTTCTGGGAAATTATGAGAGATAGTACACCAAAAGATGCTTCACAAGATGTAGTAAATGCTTGGAACGCGCGCAAAGGAGAGGAATAATGAAAAAGAAAGAAATGAAAGTTATAATTAGAGAAGATACCAAAAAAGCTTGGGATGCTTTACAAACTAACAAAGGTCGCTACGGAAATAATCATATAACAACTGACTATGCACTGTCGCGCTGGGCTATTCTAGATGATCTATGTAAAAAACTTGAAATAAGTTATGAGAAGGAATAATAATATGAAAAAGAACGAAATGAAAGCTATAATCAAAGAAAAAACTGAAGATGCTTGGTCTCACTGGTTAGATCGCAAAAAGCGGTATGGCGCGCGTGACGAAATAGCAAAAGCATCCTATGTAGAATGGGTTGTATTAGAAAATCTATGCAAAATACTTGGAATAGATGACTTAAAATACACAGAGGAATAGCTATGAAGAAGAAAGAAATGATAGATACAATCAAAAGAAAAACTGAAATGGCTTGGGATAAATATATAAATGAATATTGCCTTTGTGGAGATACTAAGCTAGCAAGAAAATATCATGACAGATGGATAGCATTAGAGGAGTTATGTAAAGAACTTGGAATAGAATTTATATATGGAATAGAATTTATATATAAAGGAAAGATGGTATGAAAAAGAAAAAGATGAAGGCCATAATCAAAAGAAAAACTGAAATGGCTCGGATTATATATGAAGATGATTATAAACTTTATGGAGATACTGATCTTAACAAAAGATATTACAATAAGTGGGTAATATTAGATAGTTTATGTAGGGAACTTAAAATAGAATATAAAAAGGAGAATTATGAAACCAACAGGGATTGTTAGAAGAGTTGATGATCTTGGAAGAATTGTTATTCCAAGGGGACTTAGAGTAGCGTGCGGACTAATGGAAGATACTCCTGGAGAAATTTTCTTTGATGAAGAGACAAATAGCATTATTATCAAGAGATACTATCCAGAAGGCGGTCTATTATCCATGGTTAATAGTTTAAATAGTACTGTAAATGACTACAGTTATGATAATATAGAAGATATTAAATATATTAGAAGGCTTGCTGGAGAATTAAAGGAATTGACAGAAATAATTACCAGAGATAATTTGGGCAAGGATATGTAATCTGTTATTAAGAAAAATAATATATACTGTAACAGTAATCTTGATGATTACTGTTATTTTATTTAAAATTTATGTAAAATATTTTTGACAGAAAGGAGAATCATGGATCTATTAGAATCAATTAAAAAGTTGAGAGCAGAAGGATTAACTTATACTTATATTGCAAATAAGGCAGGTATTCCACACCAAACATTTTTTCAATTTACAAGTGGAAATAGAAAACTCTCAGAAGAAAATCAAAAAATACTAATTAATTTTTTAGAGAAAGGGGGATTTTGTGATTAAATTAGAATTAAAAAGTTATCCAAGAGAAGAAATAGCAACTATATATGGAATTGACTTAAAAGATAATCAATTCGCAAGAAAAATTAAACGTAATTTAGAAAAAGAAGGATATAATTATATTTATTCTAGAAAAGAAACAACTATAACTAAATTGCCAATACCAAAAGAAAAAGAAACAACAATAGATGAAGTTATATTAGAAATAAAAGAAGATGTAAGCTTTTGGGAAGATTGGTTATCTCTTGATAAATATAACTTTAAAATATTAACTATAGCAACTATATTAGCAAATGAGAACAGAGCTTATTGTGGAACATTAGAAAAGTTTTGTGAAGAAATAGGTGTAGTAAATAATCAAGAGAATATTAAAAAAATAAAAAGAAGCTTAAAATTCTTATATGATAGTGGCCATATTGATCTTAAGATTCTAAAAGAAATATATACTATAATTTTGACTCCTGAAGCGAGAAAAGATAATAATATAATAAAAATAAAAAAAGCATGGTATGAGTTAATAAGAGAAAATAGTATAGGAGTATCTTGGGAAAATGTTTTAAAAGTTTTTTTAGTAATATATGATGAACTTGATAGATTTGATAATGAAACATTAGCTACGAACCTTAGAATTGCTTATCCGCTTGGTATTAAAGAAAAAACTGTTGGAAGATGTATGAAAATCATCGAAAGTATTGATTTTGGAGATTTTAAAATTAGATCAAAAATAGTAATAAAAAAGAAGCTTGATGGTGAATATCAGTGTTTGGGAAAAGAGTATAAAAAAGAAAAGGATAAAAAATTTATAAATTCATTTAATTAAAAACATACTTTGGTATTTTTCGACAAAAATTGGAACCATTTTGTCCTTACAATAACTATTATTAAGGAATTTTATATCCCCAATTTTTTGTCGAAAAGTCCTAAACTAATAAAATAAACGCGGGAAAGCATATAAATATCTTAAACTCTATTCTTCCTTTATTCTCCCTAGATATATTACGTATCTCAAACTTTTTCATCTTGTTAACGCTGTGCTATGCACAGCTTATAACATCTAAAAAAGATTTGATCTACTCCATGAAATTATTCGCTTTGCTCATAATTCCACTATTTATCTATTCATGAAAAAATGGGTGGAAAATATATAAAACTGGACAAAATATTTAATAAAAAATATACTTTTACTCATTTTCATCAAAATTTCTTATCAATCTATCCCCTCTCCGCCATTTAAATATCATGATATATTTATACTCTTTGAAATTTCAATAAAATTATTATATAATATATATATAAGAAAAAGAAAAAAGGAGAAAAAAATGGAAGGAAAATGCATAAATCTACAAGATGAATATATAAAGCTAATCAATGAAATCAAAGAAATCACTGATAAAGCTGGAGAATTACTGGAAGAAAGCGTAGAAAAGAGCGGCAAGCATACTCAAATAACATATATGTTTCGATCTGCATTCACTGAGTTAGATGATTGCTGCGAAATGTTAGATATCTATAATACATTCGCGAGATGGGAGTAAAAAGATGGAAAGAGAATATTTGGAATTACTCAATGAAGTTAAAAAGATTCTTGATAAAGCTCAAAATTTAGTGGATGAAGGCAAAGAAGAGATGGAAGATGAAAAGATGATCATTGAAATCAAAGAAGTCACTGATAAAGCTTGGAGTCTAGTAGTAGAGAGCGTAGAAAAAAATGGTGATAGCTTACAAACAAGAGAATTTTGTTCCCTTTTTCATAGTTTAGACAACATTTGCGAAGTATTTCACATATATGATATACTCGCGGAAGGGGTAAAGATGGAAGATGAATATTTAGAAATCAATTATAAGCGAGAATTTGAACTCGAGAGCTTAATTTTAGATCAACAGTTTGAACTCAAAATATTAAGAAATGCAATGGAATCAATCATAGATCTTACTAAAGAAGGGGTCGAAAAAACAAAAGATAGTAAAGATCTTCAAGTACTTTTCTTTAAGATATTTAGAAACGCGCGAAAGGCGACTAAAACGTAACACATCTAGACTGACAATAACATAGCGGCAAGTCCGCGGAAAGAAGGGAAATATATGACATTACTTAGAGAACTTATCAGATTAGCAGTAACTTTATTCATTAATGGTGGTCTCGTACTCATCATAGTTAAACTAGTTACATTACTTTTTGGATTGACATTTACATGGCAACTTGGAATTGGAATATATTTAATTATGATGGTTTGTAACGCATTTTTTCTTACTGAGAAATAAAAAAAAAGAAAGGAGTAATATATTATGAACGAAGTTTATGTAATGTTTCTGCTTCAGACGCCATATGGCGGAACTAATGAAGTAATTAAAGAACGTTTTCTAGATCCAGAGCATCAAGAGATTGATGAATATGGCCACCAAGCATCTTATGAGCATGCTGAAAACTATTCATATCTACACACTGGATGGGGTAATGGCTTTGATGATGAAGAAGATGAAGAATCTTGGTATGAAGAATGCACATACACTTGGAAATATATAACAAAAGAAGAGTTTGAGGATGATAACGCATATGAGTGGGAGGATTAGAATATGTCAGAAATAGGAACTATCTGTCTTATGGCTATTGTTGCATTGTTATGTATCACCTATGGCATCTCAAATATGTAAAGAAAGGTGAAATAAAATATGTCAGAAGCAACAAGTTTATGTCTACTAATAACCTTAATGGTGCTAAGCGCCATTTCAGTTATTGCATTAATATACCTTATAAACGAATCATAAAGAAAGAAGGGAAAATAAATGAAAACCATGCAAAATGAAATTGAACAGCTGCGCAAAGAATTAGCTTTAGAGAGAAAAAGAACGAAAAATCTTCGTTCATTTAATGAAGCACTCTCTGAAAAAAATGCAAAATTAGTAAAACAAATTAACCGCTTACAAGATAGTTACAGAAGATAAATAGGAGGAATAAAATATGAGAATTATATCAGCCGCAGATCATGAAATAGAAAGATTGCGCGAAGCTTTGGCCGCGGAAGAAATATCAAGAATTAATGTGGAGCATGAGTTAAGAGAATTTGCTTCTGTTGTTTTGGCTCTTTCAAAAAATGGAGTAATATTAACTGAAGGAAACACTATCGCGCAAGATAAGTTCTTTGATATCTATGATTGCGCACTAAAGAAAAAACTTAGATGGGGAGATAAATAATATGATTACTGCAAAAGAAGCAAGAGGACAAATTAATAATACTTATCATGAGACTAGTTCTGAATTCTATGTCCGTGTACGTCGAAAGATTAATAATCTAATTTATTTAGAATTAACAAGTGATAATCCAACAAATTTTGTCTATTACTCTTTTTCTACTGAGAAACCAGTATCTAACTTTAAAAGAGCTGAAGACAGTCTGAAAACTTACTATCATGATCTTGGATATTATATACAAATTATTTCATCATCTGAATATGTAATAGATGTTACAGTTTCTTGGTAAAAATAAAAACGCGGAGGTAGAGATTATGGCAGCATTTGAAGCAGCATTGGAGATGGGGATTCAAGTTGAAGATTATTTCTATGATGAAAACAAATTTGATGCGGAAATGAGAAGTTTGTTAAGAGCAAAAGCCTACCAAAAGAAGAGACAACAAGCGTTGGAGGAAATTGAATATGGTGTAGTATTTGATATTGGCTGCGAAGAATTTGATCGCGGCTGGTAGGCCTGATTTTACACATCTAGACATGCGGGGATTAGCCTAATTCCCGCGTTCTTTTTGATTTTAAATAAAAAATATGATATAATTATTATATAAAGAAAAGAAAGAAGGAGTAAAAATATGTTTAAGATCTTATCCGCCAAGGATATGTTTAACAAAACTCAAAGACAAAAAAGAAAAGAGCTTAAGGAAGTAAAAGAATTTTATTTAAGAAGGACTGAAAATATTATTGATAAAGATAGTTATAAAGGTAACTTTAGTGCTACAATCTCAACTAGTAGATATTTTAAAAGAAGAAAACTAACAGAAGAGGAGTTTGGTTCCATTATAAACTATATTAAAAGTTTATATGAAAAAAAGGGATATAAAGTAATAGTAAGAAATTGGGGAATTTATGATATTAATTCACCAGAAGCAGTATCATGTTACACTGAAATTACTATTGACTGGTCACAAGAGGAGGAATAATTAATGATGAAGAGTTTTGACATTGATATTGATATTATGTGTAGAGAGCTTTTGTCCGTAGAAAAGCTATTAGAAAAGCAAGAGGAAATAAGACTTGAAAATATTGAATCTTCAAAGAAAAAATATTTAGATCATGCTATTGATAAACTGTATGATATTATTGAATATGGCGATTCCAGCTCAACAGAAATGTATCTCACTATCTTAAATAGTAAGTTTAAAGAAAGTGCTTTCTTAAAAGAAGAAGATTTATATGATGTTGCAAAATATGTTGGTGATACTTTTTCTGCTAAGGGATATAAAACATTTATTAAGAAAGAACAATCAAGACTAGCAAATTGTGGTGTACTTGTAGATGCATATGATCTTACTATTGATTGGTCTGGAGGAGAATAATATGATTAATACAATACCTATTATAGAAATGATATCTGTAGAAAAGGCAAGAGAACAATCAGCTAAGAAGTATCAACAGCTTGTTGAAGAAGCTTATATCTTTTGTTGTAATAAAATAAATGCAGAAATTAATAATACAAGCAACAATACAGGAAAATGTACAGCAAGAATTTACTTTTATTATACTTGTAAACCGCTAAGTCTTATAGCGGAAAATGATGTTAGGGATATATTATCCATTATTGGAAATGATTTATTAAATAAGGGATACATGTTTATGATAAAAGAAGAAGATACAATTTATACAGAAAAAGCATACAAGGGTATGACTACTGTGTTATCGCAATCACCAACTATGATACTTGATATTAATTGGAATGACCAATGGAAATAGGAAGGAGAAAAATAAATGAATATGAATGTTGGAACTTATTACATGTTGGTGGAGGAGAACACCAGAATGAAAGAGGTTATTGAAAAAGTAATTGGAGATCTTGGACGGGATAAGTATTCTCTTTCTGAATGTATATCCTCACGAGATGTAGTTGAATATATTGAAGAAACAATTGCTGAATTACAGCAAGTCCTTTAACATACACACCTGGCTTCATATAAACTTAACGACCTGTCCGCGTAAAGGAGAATAATATGGTAAATATTAATTATGTCAAGGAAGAAATTACAGCTAGTCTAATGTCATTATATGCTACAGAATATGATAGCATTGAGACTGTCATTGAAGCTTCTAGAAGATTAGAGAGGTTATACGATTATTTAGACGAAAATAGCTGAATCGGTTAATAAATCCTATTTTCGACTCGAAATTTCGTCTTTTGTTACTCTCTGAAAAAATTCTGTCATTATAATAAAATAAATTAAAAGGAGAAAAATATATGGAACCTATTCTTAATCCATTTTGGATTTATCTATTTCCGCTTATTGGAAATTTAAATTCTTTATCTTATTTCTGTCTTGTTATAGTAACAATTGTGGTATCTGCTACTGTTTTTGGTGGCTTTATAATGGATGACAGAGAAGAACCAGCTACTTTTCTTGATTATTTACATGAAAAGTTAAAAAATAAGCATTTTAAAAATCTTAAAAATCTATTTATAGCACTAATTATTTTAAAGGTTTTTATACCATCCCAAGAAACTGTTAGAAATATGATGATTGCCTCTTACGTCACGCCGAATAATATTGAAGCAGTGGGTGATTATACTAAAGAGGGTATTGACTATTTATTTGAAAAAATTGATAGTTTATTAAGTGAACCTACTGCCGAATAACATCAAGAGCCTAGATAATAGGCTCTTTTTTGATTTTTATAAAAAATAATGATATAATTATCTTATAATAAAAAAGAAAAGAAAAAAGGAGCATCTACGCATATGAAAAACGAATTATTTGAGGAAGCATTGACAAACAACGATTTAAAAACAATTGAAACTTATGTAAGCACTTTTTCAAATACAAGTTCTCCAGATATGAAAGCTTTTTTACGAGGTTGGAAGAGAAATAAGGAGAATTTATTCAGTCTTCTTGGGAATAATTTAACTTATAAGATTCCCATCGAAGAAGATGGTGAAATCTTTCATGGAATGATTAAACAAACCCATGATGCTGATCCAAATAATTTTAGTTGGTATTTGACAGTCTTAAACAGAGAATTTTTAATTGATATTCTTAATTGTCCATCAAATGCTACCAGTCTTAATGATTTGTTTAGCTTAGAAACTTTTTTAAACAAAACAACAGTTAATGATATTACCTTCTATCTTCCTGATGAATTTATCTTGAAAAAAGGAATAAAACCTATGAAAGGTTTACAAAAGGTTGTTAAACAGATCACTCCTCTACTAAACGACAAAAGTGTTAAAGCAATAGAAAAATGTGTGGAGAATATAAGAATCGGTGCGTCAAAAATTACTCAAAATACGTGGACTTCAGACACTTACTTATATTTTTCAATTCATCCAATGGATTACATTACAATGTCAGATAATGATAATGGATGGAGTTCTTGTATGAATTGGATCAATGGAAGCATTTGTTTAGGAACTTATGAACTTATGACCTCTCCTAATGTTATCATTTGCTATATAGCAAAAGAAAATTCCAATATTTCTTTTGGAAAAGGAGATTCTTTATGTACTTGGAACAATAAAATTTGGAGATGTTTGTTTGTTGCTGATGAAAATTACATCATAAGCGGGAAAAATTATCCAAATGAGAATAAGACGTACACAGATTTTGCAATGAAACAGTTATTGAAACTTTATAATAGTTGTTCTGCATACTCTCCAATGGTTGATAGACCTGTAAGAGACTATGATCGTCATGAAGATGTTATAATAAATACATGTTATATGTACAATGATTTTGAAGAAAGTAATTATAGTTATTATCGTATTGTTGACAGAGTAAAAGCAGAGCCTTCTAATAATCAGTGGAGAAGTGATGAAGATTATAATGATAGAATCACTTTAGATATCTATGGAGAAGTATATTGCTTAGAATGCGGCCAAGAGCTGGTCCGAGGCGACAACCATAGTACTTATTATGGCAATACCACAAATCGTGATTTTATTTGTGAAAGATGTTATCGTGATCTTCATAGCAATTTAAATATGTCCTGTACTAACTGTGACAGAAATATAACTAATGAAAACAAGGTAATTAAGATTGAAGATAAAAAATACTGCTTAGACTGTTTTTCGGAAATGAGAGATGGATATGGTCATTATGATGTGTTTAAAGATAAATATGTTTCATACTATGATATCCCTGACAACGATAAAATTAAAGTTTATCTCGTAGAAAAAGGACACGAGGTAGATTATGATGTGGAATATTATACTTACTTCTTCGCATCTAAAAAGGATTTAGATCATTTGCCTGGTATTATTAGAAAATCTAGCTGGGATGGAACAGAACACATCGTTTATAGCATGAGTAAAGCGGAATACAAGAATACGGTAAAAGCTAAATGGTTAGAAATTTCCAAGGAGCACAGTCATTTGAGGATAACATAAAACATACAAATTGAATGACTTAAAAAATTTTGATATAATTTATATATAGAAAACAGAAAATAAGATAAATAAAAAGGAGAAAATTATTATGACAAGGAAAGAAAGCTATGAATTGATTATTAACATTCTTATGAACACTGATGAAGAAGATATGGCCATGGAACTGGTTAATTTCTGCGAGAAAGAGATCAACGCAATTGATACGAAGGCGGAAAAGGCAAAAGAGAGAATTGCAAAAAAGAAAGCTGAGCCGGATAAGCTCACCGACGCCATTGTGGAAGTTCTTACTTCTGGCGAAGGTAATGGCCAATTTACTGTAAATGCTTTGGTAAAAGAGCTGGGAGGTTATGATGTCGGTACAGAAGTAACTAATCAGAAAGTTGTCAGCCGCTTATCTAAGCTGGTCGCTGCAGGTAATGTAGAAAAGTCTAACGTAAAAGAAGGCGACAGATACATCAGAGCATACTCTTGGGCGGTTGTAGAAGAGGAAGCGGCAGTAGAAGAAGAGGAAGTTGATGTTTCGGCTGAAATTGAAAAGATGCCTGAAGAAGAATAAGAATGATGGGCGCAGATTGGCGCCCTTTCTTTTAGTATAAAGGAGGAATTATTATGAATTGGTCAGTAAGTTATGAAACATTTCAAAAGATAAAAGACAAAGATTTTAGTAATCAAGTTAATGAGATTCGAATTGAATTTTCAGCATATTATGATTTGAAAACCATAAAAGAAGTATTACAATCTTTAAAAGACAATAATAAACGTATTGTAATTATATACAATGAAGCTATTGAAAAGAATTTTGGTTTCTTTATAGAGCTATATAAGGAATGGGGAGAAAATAGCTTCTATATTAGGAAGGATAAGTTGGAGCAAAATACGGAAGATATTCCCTTCTTTTTAAGTGTCTTTTGTTACACTAAAGAAAAATTTATGGACTTATATCAAACATATGCAACTGATATTTATGTTAGTGATGTATTAGGATTCAATGTAGCATATTTAACTGATGCTGAAGTGAATGTGCGGGCAATCCCTTGTGTGGCACAGAATACTGGTCTTACGCCCAAATTCTCTGACTTCTATGTGCGCCCAGAGGATATACGCCTTTATGAAGGTTGTATTGATACATTTGAAATTCCAGACCTACCGAATGCATCAATCTTGGCCGAAATATATATTAGCAAGGGCAAGTGGATAGGAGATCTTAGTGATATTATTTATCTGTTGCCAAAAGACTTGATTGGTGATAGAATTATTCCAGACTTTGGACAACGTAGAATGAACTGTAAGAAGAAATGCTTCGAGGAAAACTCAAGATGTAGAATATGTTGGCAGTATGCTGATTTATGCGCAGAGGCAAAGAGGGCGGGCATATACTTTAATGTGGCCAGTGGTTAGTTTATACCAGTCTAGACTATACAATAACATACCTTTAGCCGCATCTTAAAAAGCTAGGAAATTTTCCTGGCTTTATTTTTTTATAAAATTATTATATAATATATATAAGAAATAAAAAAAATGGAGGTATAGATTATGAGGAGCGATAGAGAATTGTTAGATATTATCAATAAAACTGTACGGGAATATTGTGATACTAGAACATGTGCTTGTTGTGCATTAAAGCTTTTATGTGATTACTGTGATTATGACACTAATGTCAATGCGGTACTACCTGACTGTATTAAGAAATTAATAGAGGAGAATGAAAATGAAAACTGAAAAAGAGTTGTTAAAAGTTATTCAAGATTCTATTCAAGAGTATTGTGATAGTAGAACAATATGTTCAGAATGTGTACTAGAATCTTTTTGTGATTACTGTAATTATCATGGTTCCTTTGGGCTGCTTACTTATATTGAAAAAGTAATAGAGGAGAGTGAAAATGAAAACTGATAAAGAGCTATTAGAAGTTATTAAAGATTCTATTCAAAAGTACTGTGATAATAGAGAATGTTCAGAATGTGAATTATGGCGTTTATGTAACTACTGTGATGATTGTGATTCCATTACACTTCCTGATTATATTAAAAAGCTTAATGAAGGAGAATAAAAATGTCTAACAAAAAAGATGATTTAAAGTTATTAAAAGATATTGTTAAGCTTGATCAACATGCTCTAAGAAAACAGATGTTTAAGACTTTAACAAAAATATATGGCAGCAAAAATATAATTCACACAAAAGATTATCTCATAGCAAAAGGCAAGATTCCAATTGGACTGGTCGCTCATCTTGACACTGTATTTATAAGCCCTCCAATAGATATATATTACGATCAAGACTATGAGGTTATGTGGAGTCCGCAGGGATTAGGAGCAGATGATCGTGCTGGAATTTATGGAATCCTAACCTTGTTACAACGAGGCTATCGGCCGCACATAATTCTTACTACAAATGAGGAACTGGGCGGCGTTGGCGCGAAGATTTTAACAAAAACAATAACAAAATCTCCTTTTAATGACCTTTTGTTTCTAATTGAATTAGATAGAAAAGGTTATAATGATTGTGTTTTTTACGAACTGGATAGTCCCAAATTTGAGGATCTCATAGAAAAATATGGGTTTATATCTCGTTGGGGAACTTATTCAGATATTTGTGAGTTAGCTCCTACTTGGGAATGCGCTGCAGTGAATCTTTCTATTGGGTACTTGGATGAACATACGAAACAAGAAACTCTCAATATGTACTGGTTTAAAACTACAATAAAAAAAGTTGAAGCAATTCTTAAAGACGCGGAAAAGGGTAAGTTGAAACATTATGGATACATTCCTTCTCGTTATACACTAGATTTAGGATATGAAAGATATCATTGTTGTTACAATTGTTTTAAAATGTTTTCTACTAATCAATTAAATAGAGTTCTTATTGGAGAAGATTCAGAATATATCTTTTGTAATAAATGTTATGATGACTATTTAAAAGGAGAACTATAATATGACATTAAAAACTACAGAAATTGAAAAGATTGAGTTTTATTTTAAGGAAATTCTTGAAAACAATGGTATCTCTTGCTGCGATTTTGCTATGTATGATATTTTTAAGAAATGGTATAGAAATAAAAAGAGATTTATTGAAGCTTTTGGCGGACTAACGTACGAAAGTTCCATAGATGTGTCAAGAATGGTGGGAGTAGATGATCCATCTGAGATGAATGAATTAAGTAATATCATATGTAGGATTTTAAATAACTATGATGATTTTACTAGAATTTCAAATTTTTTCTCAACAAATGAATCTACTTTATTTCACAATAAAACTTCAGAACGATTTGACTATTATGATAAAAACCATGAAATTTTGTCCATACAACCTGGAAGAAAGATTGGTAAATGCATCAAAGAACTTCTATTTAATACTTCAGAAGATTTGATTCTTGAAGTTCAATCAGTTTATTCAAGATTTATTCAAGATAAAAGATTGAGTAAAACATCTAAGGTTATACTATCTGTTCATCCTCTTGATTTTTTATCAGCGTCAGAAAATTGTCACAATTGGAGAAGTTGTCATGCCCTCAATGGAGACTATGCCGCAGGTAATATTCAGTTTATGTGTGATGATGTAACCTTCATGACGTATGTTGCTGATCCAGATAAGGAATATGATTTATCAAGATTCTATGATGTTTGTAAATGGAATAGTAAAAAATGGAGAACTTTTCTTTTCTTAAAAGATGATTTCTTAATAGCAGGAAATTCATATCCTTATAGATCAAAAGATTTATTATTGACATCTTCTGATGCGGTGCTGGAATGCGGATTACTTCCAGCTACAATGAAAAATTGTGAATGGAAAAAAATATATAATATTGACGGAATGGCATCAAATATTGATACAAAATTTAGGAATTATAATATATCAGCGTCTTATTACAATGATATTTGTTGTCATTCAGATTATGATCCAGTATTTTTTGCTAATGTATGGGACATTGATGAAATTCCAGAAATTGGCTTTGGAGAAGAATTTCTTTGCTTAAGATGCGGAAAAAGTACTGCAATGGAGTTTTATTGTGAAGATTGTCGTTATGACCTAGAAGAGGATCGAGATGACGAAGATGGGTATGAAGAAGATGAAGAATGGGGAGAAGTAGAGGAAAATGCTCCAGAACCAGAACCAGAACCGGTTCTATGGAGAGATGGATTAGCTATAAATAATGATTTAATACCTTCTTCTATTGTAGATAGTTATAATGAAGCATTACTTTTTGAATTTCAAGAATCAAGCCCTATTCTACAAAGCCTAAGAAGATTAATGTCATCTTTTGATGATCCTTCATTTTTTGATGATCCTGTTATAATAGATAGCTTTCCTTTAAGCGAGGGTGAATATGATCCTGAGCCTGGGTAGATAAAAACTAATCTACCTCTCGCGCGTTAATTTTATTTGAAAAACATAAAAAATTATATTATAATATTATTATAAAGAATAGAAAAAGGGGTAAAAATATGGCGGCAGGAGCAGTAGCAAAAAGTAATATTACCGAGATCTTATTGAAGACATTTCCAGGAGCTTTTATATCTGGCAAAGAGTTAAGGATTCCTGTATCAGAAGATGGTCAAGAGCGGCAAATAAAAGTAGCTCTTACATGCGCGAAGGACAATGTTCCTCACGATGGAGATATAAGTTTTACTGCGGGAGCTGGTGGCGCAACAGAGTATAAAGAGCCAACAGATGAAGAAAGGGAAAAAGTAGTTCAGTTGCTTGTTGAGATGGGATTATTTATTAATGAGCCGGAGGAGTAATCGTGAAAAATTATGTAGATAAAACAGGTTTTATCGCATTCATGGCAGATTTAATTACTTATGACGAACTTATTAGAGAGTGTGACATTAATTGTTTGAATTTTTATGAAAAGACTGCTCTAACAAGAAAAATCAATAAAAAAAGAAAACAGTAGAGGAAGGTACTTATATTTGACTTTCCCTTAAATTTTTAGTATAATGTTATTATACTAAAATTTAAGGGGCAAAGAAATGGGAAAGAAAATAGACTTAACTGGACAAACATTTGGCAGATGGACGGTTATTGAAGAAGCTGGTAAAACATCAGGAAGACATGTGAAATGGTTATGCGAGTGCTCATGTGAAAATAAGACCAGAAGGGAAATAACTGGAAATAGTCTTCGTAGTGGCAGTTCAAAATCTTGTGGATGTTTAAGGAACGAACTTGCCTCAGAGAAGAATAAAGTAGATTTAACTGGTCAAGCTTTTGGTAAGTGGACTGTGCTAGAGGAAGGCGGTAGAACCCCAAACGGAGGGGTAAGATGGATTTGTGAGTGTTCATGTGAAAATAAAACTAGACGAGAAATTACTGGAAGTACCTTAAGAAGTGGAGGATCTCAGTCTTGTGGATGTAAATTTGATCTAACTGGAAAAACCTTTGGGGAATTAACAGTTATTGAAAAAGATCTTACAAGAGTCTCTAGTGGTGGAAATATTTACTGGTGGTGTCAATGTTCCTGTGGAGCAATAAAATCTGTGTGTAGTGGTGAATTAAAATGTGGAAAAACTCAATCTTGTGGGCATGTAAAATCAAGAGGGGAAGAAAAAATCTCAAAAATATTGTCTGAAAACAATATAAAATTTAGAAAAGAACAAATTTTCAATGATTTAAAATCTAAAAAAGATGCTTTTCTAAGATATGACTTTAGTGTTTTGGATAGTAATAACAATATAATCTTTTTAATTGAGTTTGATGGAATACAGCATTTTGAAGAATATTATGGTTCTTGGAGTGAATCAAATCCTTTAATAGAAAGACAATACTATGATCAAATAAAGAATAAATATGCATTAGATAATAATATTCTTCTATATAGAATACCCTATACAGAGTATAAAAATCTAGTAACAATAGAAGATTTATTTAATGAAAAATTTTTAATATCTTAAAAGGAGAAGTCTATGTTATATCGGCTAAGTGAATTTGAAAACTATCACGGATATGTACTTACTTGTACTGATTTGTCTATTGATACTCATGGGTTTTGGGCAGCAGGAGCAATATTAATGAATCTGCCTCTTGATAAATTTGTAGAGAAATTGGTTAATGAATATGATGCCAAAATAGTTCCTATAATTAAGTGCGGCAAGCTAGAGTGGTTTTGGTACTACTGGGAAAAACACGACATAGCGTCTTGCCGCAAGTTTAAAAATCACATTAATTCTCTTGCAAGGCGAGAAAATTTTCAAATTTGAAATCCTTAAAAATTTTTGATATAATATTTATATAAGATATGAAATATAAAATAAACAGAATAATATTTGGTAATTGTTTTGTGACCTTGCTATTGTTATAATGTCTAGAGACCAAAATCTAGCATATAACATGATGCAAGAAATATAATATGTTTCATATCTTATTTAATTCGAATATTTGCTAAGGTACCCAAGTGGTGATGGGACAGTCCTTATAAGGCTGCTGCCGCAAGTTCGATTCTTGCCCTTAGTATTGAAAGGATGTTTATATGAAAACTAAAGATATTGGAAATTTAGGTGAAGTAAAAGTTCTATGTAAATTAATAGAACTTGGTTATAATGTATCAATTCCTTATGGAGACAATACTCCTTATGATTTAATAATAGAGAAGGACTGTAAATTATACAAAATTCAAATTAAAGCCTCGACGCAAACGTCTGAAGGAAAAACTACATTTGAATTAAGCGGAAGAAGAAGAAATTCTACAGGACAAAAAACCTCTACTTATACAAATCAAGATGTTGATTATTATGCTTTATATAGTATAGTAAGAGATAAAATTTATTTAGTTTCATTTAAAGATGCTTCATCTAACTCAATTAATATTCGTTTTGAAAATCCAAAAAATAATAATTTTACAAATGTAAAAATGGAGAACGATTATTTAATTGAAAAAGTATTAGAAACAATTTAATATTTTAGTATTAAATAACGTAGGGTGGCGGAATGGTAGACGCGCATATAATGTATAATTAGTCTAGTAATAGACTATAACAGCAATCATTTAATGCTCAATCCAATATGTATATTGAGAGTTCGAATCTCTCCCCTATGATTCAACAAAAGAAAGGAGGTATATGATGAAATTATATTACTTGCACGCAGATGGAACTGAAACTTTCATTGCAGAAGCAGAAGATAAAAATTATAATGCTTACGATGTCCTTAATTCTTTTGGAAAAGATATTACCAAGTATTTAGAAAAAATTGGATATAAAAATTTCTATTCTAGAGTTTATCAAGATTCTCTTGGCTTCTGGAGGATAGATTTTGGAAGCTGGACAGAGTTCTTTATTGTTCGAGATTCAGCAAAAAATTAGATAATTGGAAGATAGTTTAAAAGGTAAAATATCCGGCTAATGGGCGGAAGTTATAAGTTCAAATCTTATTCTTACCAATTGTAATAATAATTATCACATAAATGTTCTTTTTTCAAACGCGGAAGAGTGACTATCTTCTGCATCTCGGGTGGGTATGCAAATGGTGAAGCAAGCAGTCTGTAAAATTGTGACATTAGAAACGTTGCAGGTTCGAATCCTGCCCTGCCCATTTTGCTCGTATGGCGGAATGGCAGACGCAGCGGACTTAAAATCCGCTGTCAGCAATGACGTGCCAGTTCAAGTCTGGCTACGAGTACTTTGCCCAGATGACGGAAAGGCATACGTGCTGCTCTTAGAAAGCAGTTTCTGTGGGTTCAAATCCCACTCTGGGTATTATTTCAAAGTTAGACATATATGACGGAACGGACTAGACGCTATGGGACGCCATAGGAGGGTGTATAAAACACTATTAACAGTGAACGTGGCCTTGCTAACAGCATGACGTGAAATATGCTAACTTTGAAATTTATAACGTGGGACGATAGCTTATGCGGTCTGAGCGTCAGGTTGAAGCCCTGAAGGATGGAGGTTCAACACCTCTTCGTCCCACTACAGATTTACATGGGGCCATAGCTTAGCTGGGAGAGCACCTGCTTTGCAAGTAGGAGGTCGCGAGTTCGAATCTCGCTGGCTCCATTCATACCATGTGGTATGCGTTATACATCTCTCTGGATATGTGAAAGAAATTGTTCATTGCCTTCGTAGGAAAATGGTTAATCCGTCCGACTGTCTATCGGAAGAGTGTGGGTTCGAATCCCATCGGAGGCGTTACCCTGATGTAACTCAGTTGGTTAGAGATCCCGTCTGATAAGCGGGAAGTCGGAAGTTCGAATCTTCCTGTCAGGATTGTATTATTTGTTCGAGTAGTCTAATGGACAGAACAGGGCACTTCTAATGCTCTAATGTAGGTTCGATTCCTACCTCGAACGTTTGCATGTGTAGCCAAGCGGTATGGCAGCGGGCCTTTAACCCGTATATCACAGGTTCAATTCCTGTCACATGCATCTGGCCCCGTAGTCTAGTGGTTAGGACACTGGCCTTTCAAGCCAGTAGTGTAGGGTTCGAGTCCCACCGGGGTCATTGGCGAATAAAACGTCAAACATATAAACTTTTTTCTTTTTTAATCGCGGGAGTTGTTATTTATCTTGTAATAGATAAAAACAGCAAAATCAATTCCCGCATATTGGTTGAGTATGCAAGTGGTTATAAGCAGGCTGTCTTGAAAACAGTTAGCTGTAAAAGGCACGTGGGTTCGAATCCCACCTCAACCGCTAACTTGGTGTAACACAATGGAGAGTGTAGGGCACTACGAATGCTCTAATATAGGTTCGAATCCTATCATCAAGATTTAATGCTGTGTTATAAAGGTAATTGGTACCCCTCTTGCCTGCTAAGCAAGCAGTCATTAATTTGGCTTCTGAGTTCAAATCTCAGGCACAGCGTTTAATACAAAGGACAAAGCTCTTTAATTTTATCTTTGTAATTTTAGAATCTCTCAAGGAACTATATAAAGAAAAAGGATTAGATTGTACTCATCTTGATAAAGATGTGGAGGAAGTTTTCGAAGAAGACGTTTCTGCATCTGATGTAAGTAGTTATGGACCAGGTATGAAACGATGCCTGGTTCAATATAGGAGTTAAACCGCAATATCAAGGGATGATTAAGGGTCTCCAAAACCCTGGGTAAGGCGTTCGACTCGTCTAGCTCCTGCTAATCAATATCTAGATTTTATTCTCTTTTGATTTTTATAAAAAATAATGATATAATTATTATATAATAAAAAAAGAAAGAAGAGATAGGTATGAATATTTATATAATGTGGTATTGTATTTCATTTATGTTATGGATTACTGTGTTTTCTAAATCAAATGAATATGGAAAAATCAATGATATAATTATGATGTGGTATGGAGTAGTTGTAGTTTTGATACTTTTGATTGCTTATATGACATCAACATTTAATTAAATTTTCCAGTAAAACATTTCTCTTTGATTTTTATAATAAATAATGATATAATTAATATATAATAAAAAGAAAGAAAGAGGGATAGAGGTATGAATATAAGTGTTTATATTGTATTATATTGTATTATATTTATAATATGGGCTATTGCATCTTTTAAGTCATATAAATGTGAAAAAATCAAAGATATAATTATAATGTGGTGTGCGGTAGCTGCACTCTATATACTTTGGATCAATTATATGATAACAACATTTAATTAGCCGGCAAATAGGCCAGTTTCTTACTAGTCTAGCCAAGTCAGTTAAAAGGCTTTTGCCGCATATTCTCCTGTAGTCCAGTTGGTAGAACACGCGACTGTTAATCGCGGTACACAGGTTCAAGTCCTGTCGGGAGAGTTAAGACATTTAATAATGTCTAAATATTAAAATAAAAAGGAGCTATTTATGAAAACTATGAGAATGCCAAAAGGTTGGGTACTGGTAGGAACGAATGCATTTGAATTTGGCAAAGTTAGAAACAGAACGGAGCAGCTTGGTAAAGATCATGCTTTTAGGATGGCCATTAAAAATGCTAAGCCGCTAGTTATTCCAGAAAAGAAAGCGGCAAAGTAATAATTCATACGCGGCGAAGAATGTTATACCTTTTGCCGCACTTCGCACCATTCGCCTAGTTGGTATTATGGCATCTGCCTTCCAAGCAGAAATAAGGTCGGTTCGAATCCGACATGGTGCTTAATTTCGCGCCTTTGCATAATTTTGTTACCTCCAAAAATGACTAAATGAAAGGAGGCGCTGAAATTGCCATTAAAAAAAGGATATTCAAAGAAAACAGTTTCAAGCAATATACGAACTCTATTAAAAGAAGGTCGTAGTAGAGATCAAGCAGTCGCAATAGCATTAAATATAGCTAGAGAATCTGCTAAATCTCACGGAAAAAAGAAGTAATTGAAAATCTTAAAAAATTTTGTTATAATATTTATATAAAGAAAGACACATACAGCAAATCTTTTAAAGAAAATAATGCCGAAATGTTATTAAATTAATGTGTCTTGAATAATAAAAAGGAGAATGCTATGGGCAAAAGGATAGATGGAGTGGTCACACAACGTTATATGTCGAATGGTAAAGACGCTAGAGATTTGAACAGAATTAAACATGCTTCTTCTTTTAAAATAAAGAAAGAAATTAAAAAGAAATCTTGGTTTGAAAAGATAATTGATTTTTTAAAAAAATTTTGATATAATATTTATATAAGAAAAAGACACATATACAGCAAATAAACAAATTATATAAATTACATTTTTGAATGTTAGTATGAAAAAAAATGTGTCTTGAAATGCTCTTTGGTCCAGTAAATAGTGGCAGGACGCCTCCCTTTAAAGGAGGAGGAGGAGACATGGGTTCAAATCTCATAAGAGCAATTTAGTTTACTTATGATTAGGCATTGATAAGAAAGTTTTGCGCAAAATTTTCTAACTAAAGTACTAAATATTAAGTAGGCTAAGGTTTTTGTAAGTTTTGAGAATACTTCCTTTTTAACTCAAAATAACGAAGTAATAACTCCTATGGTGGGACTGAATGGAGAATGTCACGGAGTAATGAGCCTTAATCATTCATACATCTTCCGGAGGATGTATGCAAGAATACTTGTTTGGACTCTTTTCTGCTAACTTAAAATGGCGGTGAAGATGGGTGTGTTCGATTCCACCCAAGTATTTAATAGGAGTCTGGATTTAAAGATCCCTCTATGGCCAAGAGGTGGATCAAGTTAATCAGACTTAATGAAGGAAACTTTAGAAACTTCTCCTATTTTATTATATAATAAACAAAGAAAAAGATGAATGTGGCGTTCCGCGCCGCGGTGCCTTATGGATGAATGGTAAGTCGTCTGCTCTGTTTATAGCAGAGGGAGATCTAGGGTTCGAATCCCTAGTAAGGTATTCCACACTTTGTTGATTGGGTGTGGTAACAGGGAAGGCTGTTTAATTCCTTCAATAGTTTTACTATGGTAGAAGCATACGCGTAGTGGATATTATAGTTTAATTGTTAAACGGTATACCTACTGGTCTTTTTCGAGATCAAGACCTAAAAGAAACTCCTCTAGTGAGTGTCATAGAAACCTCTCACAACCTGGTGCGGCGAAGATAGCTGATTAAAAGCGTGGTCGGCGTCGCATCATTAATGGGGAGTAGAGCTAACTGGAAGGCGCCCTCACTTGGAATGAGGATCGTGTGGGTTCGAATCCCACCTCTCCAACTGTGACTGTGGCTCAATTGGTACAGCAGCGGATTGTGATTCCGCTATTTGAGGGTTCGAATCCCTTCGGTCACCTCGCGGGAATGGTGTAATGGTAGCATTAAATGATAAGTAACTAGAAGGTGGTTACATTCAGCAAATAAACTATACATCCAAATAATAAAAAGGTGAGAGTTCGAATCTCTCTTCCCGCACAAAACCTTGTTAAGTTGAAACATATCTATTGTCCGCGAAAGGAGTAACATGAAATTTATTCTTGCTTATAACAATGGTGCTGATAAGATATATTTTTGTTATCAACATGAAAAGATAATTCTTTTTAATACTGTTGATGAAGCTACGGCTTTCGCTCAAGAATTTATTAACAGAGCCACTCCTCATCTTTTAATGAGCGGACTTATGATGGTAGTCCCGCAACTTGGAAACAATATTTCGTTAGAGAAGATTGATGATTTATCTACTGTTTCATGGAAACATGTTCCTTTTGAAGATATTAAACATTTAAAGTAATAAACATATAGGCACCCACAGCAAAAATGAAAGAATGAATAATTTAAAGATTGGTAATACCATTAAGATTAAGTATACATAACTAAAGTGCCTAGATATAAATAAATAAAATAAAAGACACACACAGCAATCTATCGCCGAGAGGCATCAAACTTTTAATTTGACAAAATCTGTGTCTTGATTAGAATAAAAGACAGTAACAGCAATTAATTTTATTTTATAGGAAAATATTTAAACTGTCTTGAATAATTGCCCTTTGGTGTAATGGTAGCACAGGACACTTTGACTGTTCTAGTGAAGGTTCAAATCCTCCAGGGGTAGCTATATCATATTACAACAAGAAAGGAGAATAAAATGATAATACGTATTTATTTAGCATCATTAATAATTCTTATTTTAACAATATCTAGTCAGTATGACAGAACTAAAAAACAATGGGACGAAGTAGCATCTATGTTTATGGCATTTCCTTTCGTAGGCAAGGTTGTTTCTTCTATTTGTATAGCAGCATGTCTTCCTCTTTTTGCTATAGTTTCAATTTCCAGTTTAATAGTATCAATTGTTAACAAAATTTTAATTTTAGGAGGCAAATAATGCTTACAATAAATGATCTAAATCTCATTAAAAACACTCTTGAAAGTGTAATACCTTGCAATCATGAAATCTTAAAGAAAGTAAATAAAGAAATTAATGAGGCAAAAGAATATGAAGGACTTTGCGTTTGGAGATTTCTTTGGGATTTTGATCGAGCAGGATCAATAAGAGGAACATTTATTGCTTCAAGACAAGAGGTCGCTAATTCTTTTGGTAAAAATGTTTATTTTGGAGAAGTTCTTGGTGAACGTAGCAATATAGAGGGAATCCTTGAACCTTTTGATATCAAGCTTATAAGTGATAATCCTGTGTTGGTAAAAGAGTATACACCTGTTGGTTTTAATCCTCTTAATTGTATTGATGATGATTAATGAATAATATAAAATTTGGAGGTAAATAATGATTTTACTCATACTTATAACTTGGGGACTAATATCTATTTTTGGAGGCGCAATTGCTAGTTCAGAAGTTAATGATTTTGAAGATTTATATGATCTTGTTATTAAAGATAGATATTCTGATAAAAACGCATTTGGATATTTTTATACTACAATCGGAATAATTTATTGTGCTCCAGCAATTATTATCGCCAGTATATTGATTCTAATAAGAAATATTTGTTTTTTTATACATGATTTAGGTATTAAATAGTTTCGTTGCCCTTTTAGTTTAATGGTAAAACCGCTGCCTTGTAAGCAGCAGATCTCAGTTCGATTCTGAGAGAGGGCTTTAGTAATAATAATGCGGGGTAGAGCAGTGGAAGCTTAGCGGGCTCATAACCCGAAGGTCGGTGGTTCAAATCCATCCCCCGCTATTTCCTCAAAAGAGGATGATGATCAGTCAGATTGAATGCGGATATAGAAGCTGCGATAAGGGTTTCTTGACTAGCCTAAAAAACAAAAGTCAAGTGGTGCAGAAGATGCTTTAATATAAAGACACATACAGCAAAATTTTGAACTATAATAATTAACACTTATTAGATCTTTCAGCGGTGTCTTGATTACAAGAGTTAAGAATTACAGGTTAGAAACAACAGATTAAAATAAAGACACAAACAGCAAAAATTATAAAATCCTGGTGGAAAAATTATTTTTAGTGTCTTGTAATAATGTCTGGTTAGTCCAGTTGGTAGAACGAGGGTCTGCAACACCCTAGGCTGGGGTTCAAATCCCCAACCAGACTTAACCTCAACAATAGTAGAATGTTTAATAAATAATTAGATTAAATGTTCTACTTTATTTTTTTGAAAAATAATGATATAATAATTATATAAGAAAAAGAAAAGAGGATATCTCAAATGACTAAGAAAAAGAAAATGTTAAAAAGAGCATTACTAGTATCAATTATATGTGTATCTGGATTATTAGGAGGTTGCTCTTCCTGTAGTAGGATGAAGAAATCTCTTTCCAGTGATATGTCTGGCGGTCTTAATAGAACAGTTACTGTTTATGACTATAATGGAGATGTAATCAGGGAGTGGGATGGTAAATTTGACATTTCTGAAAATGATACAAAAGTTTACTTTGATGATCAATATGGTAAAAGAGTAATTATTTATAACGCAATTGTCATTTCAGAGGAGCATTAGGTGCGGCAAAGAGGTATGTCGATAACAAGGCTAGTATAGTTATCGACATACCGCCAGCCCGCGTAAAGAGGAAAAGAAATGCATAAAAATATATCTCAACATAGAAATAAACGTACTGGAAAAATCAAAAAGAAATTCTTTAACAAAGTAAAAGCTGAAAAAAGAGCAGAAAAATTAACTAATTCTAGTATGACTGGAACACAATACGAAGCTATAAATGTTACTTTTGTGGGTGGTGGCACGTTGGACATTCATAAAATAAATCTTGACAAAGATAAGGAGAAAAAATGATGGGAAATTTAATTAATGGATTGAAAGCAGAAACAAACATGAAACTTACGGAGAATGGTGGATTGGCTTATAAGTCAAGCCTCAACCCTGTTCTAGATCTTTTTGCTCTTGGTGGGGCATATAGAACTAGAGATGAAAGCGATTGTATTTCTCTTTTTCAGAAAGCGTTCAGAGCAAATGAAAAATATGCAATGAAATGTTTGTTCTATTTAAGGGATATTCGTGGCGGGCAAGGCGAGCGCAGATTCTTTAGAATTGTTCTGAACTGGCTAGCTAAAAATGAACCAGACACCGTCCGCAGAAATATGGCACAGATTAGCAATATGGGTCGCTGGGATGACTACTACTGCCTAGTTGATACTTCTCTTGAGAAAGAGATGTTTGAGTTTCTTGGTAATCAGCTTATCCTTGATATGCAGTGTGAAACTCCAAGCTTGCTTGGAAAATGGCTGAAATCAGAAAACGCATCTAGCAAGGAAACAAAAATACTTGGTTTCAAGACCAGAGAATCACTTCGTCTTTCACACAAGAGCTACAGAAAGATTTTAACTAAACTAAGAACAAAGATCAATGTTCTTGAGAAGTTAATGTCAGAGGGACGCTGGGAAGAAATTGAGTTTGATAAGATTCCTTCTAAGGCTGGCTTTAAATATCGCAATGCCTTCGCGCGCAGAGATATTATTGCCAAGAAATATGAGGCATTTACTAAGGATGAAAATACTGAAGTAAATGCAAAAGATCTCTTCGTTCATGAAATAGTTCACAAAGCTATCTTTCATGACCGTGATAACCGTTATATAAATGGCTTAGAGCGCTCAGATAGACAAACTGAGCGGGCTATGATAAATAAATATTGGAAGAATGTACCAGATTACTTTGAGGGCAATGAAGGAAGTTTCTTATGTATGTGTGATACTTCTGGATCAATGGCCGGATCAGACGCCAATTCTCCAATTTTTCCAGCTATTGCGCTTTCGATGTACTGTGCAGAAAGACTAAGCGGGCCATACAAAGATCACTTCTTAACATTTTCATCAAGTCCTTCTCTTGTTGAAATTACAGGAATTGATTTTGTGGATAAGGCTAGTAAGATCTATAAGAATTCTATTGTAGAAAATACTAACCTTGAATCTGCTTTTGATCTTGTATTGACTACTGCGCAAAAGCATCACTTGTCTCAGTCTGATTTACCTAATACAATTGTTGTTCTCAGCGACATGGAGATTGATAACTGTACTGGAGGAGATCACTGGAGTCGCTGGAATGGCTGGAGTAACAATTGCAGAAATGCATGGACAAGAGAGAACGCTGATACAATGATGGAATCCATGAGAAAGAAATGGAATGCCGCGGGATATGAAATGCCAAAGCTAGTATTTTGGAATTTACAAGCTCGCCAGGATACATTTCTACAGAAGGCAGATAACACTGTTTCTTTTGTATCTGGATTCTCTACTAGCACATTCAAGTCTCTATTAAGCGGCAAGTCCGGAGTAGATCTGATGTTAAATGTGTTGGACAGCGACCGCTATGCTGAAGTTGTTTAATATTAATGAAGAATGATGAAAATCATTCTTCATTTTTTTTGTTTATTGAATTTTAATAAAATAAATGTTATAATATATATATATAAATAAAAAAAGAAAGAAGGAATTTGAATATGAAAAAATGTAATGAGAATGATACCTATATCTTTGAAAAAGTAACTAATAAAAATGGTGAAATTTTGTATGCTGATATTGATAACTTTTACATGAATATTAAGAAGGAAGAAAATGATCCTCCTGTTTTGGTTAATATATCTCCAATAGAATATTCAGAGATACGTATTAGATATAGATACGCATTTGCTTCTTTTATTATAAAGAATGTTTCAATGTTTAATGCTACTAATAATACATTAATTATTGAATCTGAAAACAATGAAATTTTTTATTTTACAAGAGTAGAAAGAACCTATAGGTTGTCTGAATCTCAATTGCTAGAATTATTGAGCAAAGCTTATCCCCTCGATAATGCTACTGATATTATTGATAACTATAAAACAGTTCATGAAAGCAATGAAGAAGATGAAAATTTACATTACTATAGTGCATAATTATTCAAACAGGGATGAAAAAAATCATTCCTGTTTTTTTGTTTAGGCTGCAGGGCAGATATGGCTCGCTCCGCAGAATAAAAATTAGCTCAGGAAATTTTTGGCTTGAAAATTACATACTATTGAATTCCAATAAAATAAATGTTATAATATATATAATAAATAAAATAAGGAGTGCTAAAATATGGAAAATAAAGATTTTTCAAATATAATTTGGGATATAGATCTTAGTCTAGGAGATAATATAGACGAATATTATATTCCAAGAGAGATTTATATTCTATATATATTTTTTCTTTTAGAAGAGGAAGAAATTACTAAAGATGAAGCAAAAAAATTGATGTTAGAAGGTTTTTTTGAACTTTGTTCTCCTTTAGATGTCGCTAGTGATATATGTGTCATGAGGGGTCATAAGGAAGACTCTTATGATCATATCCATTGTCGCGATCTAGTTGAGGAGTTCTTGGCAGTAGAATTTTATTGTGAAAGACATGGAGAACATATCAGATATCATTATTATTTTAATCAAGGAGAATAAAATGGATAAAAAAGAGAAAATTTTAAAAAGGCTAGAAGAACAGATGGATGAAATTATAAACAAACTGCATATTGATGAATTTAACATAATTGGGATTTTCCTTTATGGAAGCCAGAATTATAATTTAGACACAGAAAATTCTGATATTGACTCTAAAATGTTAATTATTCCAGATAAAAAGGATTTTCTACTGGGTAAAAAATTCTATTCTTATGATTATCATTTTGAGAATGGTGAAATTTGCTCTATCCAAGATATTAGACACTTTGCTGAAAAGGGATTGAAGAATCAAAACATTAACTTTTTAGAGATTTTATTCACTGATTATGTAGTTTTTGGAGACAATGAGATTTTATATACAGTTTGGAATTCTTGTTTTAACTTATATAAAGAAGATATTGCTGGATGTAATTTACCAGTTATGTTTAAATCTCTTTATGGTCAGGCAAAGCATAGTAAAACATATGGTACAGAAAAGAGTTTTGGAAAAGTTCTGTACTTTGGACATGTAATGCGCTACCTTGATCTTAGAGCATCTGGTATATTTCCTGAGCACCAATCTTATAAAAGTTGTATTAAGATGATTCCAGGAACTAGAATCAGAGAAAAAATTATCTCTTTAAAAGAAGGAAATTATATTAATGGTCTTGATCATAATAGACGAAATATAGAAAGTGAAGTGGATAATTATTTAAATCAAATGGAAATGCTTACAAATGAATATTCTGCTAAAGAACCAAAAGATAAAGAATTAATAGATAGACTTATTTATTCTTATATGAATTATATTGTGTATAATGAATACACAAGAGGTAAATATTATGAGTAATAGCTATGCTGGAATAGGTAGTAGAGATACGCCTATATTTATACAGAATTATATGAAACAAGTTGCACACAGTCTAGCTCGCAAAGATTTTATTCTTAGATCTGGGCATGCTTTTGGCGCGGACAGTGCATTTGAATTTGGTTGCGATAAAGCTTCTGGTAAAAAAGAAATCTATCTTCCGTGGAAAAATTTCAATGGATCAGATTCAAATCTTATAATTAGAGAAAGAGAGGCCTATGATATCGCTGAAAAATTTCATCCGGCTTGGGATAGATTGTCACAAGCTGGAAAGTTATTAATGATGCGAAATTCCTATCAAATACTTGGCATAAATCTCGATGATCCATGTAATTTTGTTTTATGCTGGACGTTGCGCGGCCAAGGTAATGGTGGGACTGGCCAAGCGTTAAGAATTGCAAGAGAATATGATGTTCCAATATTTGATTTTGGGCGATATCAAAATGAAAAATTATTAAAACAGTTTAATAAATTTAAAGAAAAGTTTATTCTTTTGAAGGAGGTGTGATGCTTGGATTTTCTTGACAAAATTCTTGATTCAGATGTAAAGGTTGGAGATATATTCTCAAATGGTGAAGAAAATTTAAAAAGAGATTACAGAAAGCTTAGTAAAATTTGTCATCCGGATTCTAACCAAGATCCGCGCGCAGTGGATGCTTTTCAAAAACTTAATCAGCTATATGATAAAGCATTAGATATGATTCATAAAAATATTTGGGAAAAATCTAATTATTTGGAGATTAAAACAAAAACCAATACAACTCTTAAAATTAATTATTTCTATCATCATACTTTTGAATTGGGTGAGTATTATGTATGCGACAAGCATATTATTTATTTATTTGATTTTAATAAAAAAATATATTATAATAATTATATCAAACAAATAAATGAATTAAAATATGAAGATAAGAAGATGGAGGATTTTTATAAGAAATTATTTCCAGCAATCGAAGCTGAATATGACACAAACACTAGTCACATAATTTTAATAAGCAAGCCCGCGGACGTATATCCATTAAGATGTTTTATTGATAATGTCTTTAAAGGAGATGTTCCGCCAAAGCATCTTGCCTGGATGATTACTAGACTATTAAATATAGGATGTTTTCTTAAATTTAACAATCTAGTTAACAATGGAATAGAGATCGATAACTTGTTCGTTTGTCCAAAATTTCATTCAATTTGCTTATATGGCGGTTGGTGGTTTACAACAAAAGAAGACGAAACAATGATTGGAACTACAAAAAATATTTTCAATTTAATGCCACCAAAAGTTAAATCAGAGAAGATATCTAAATCTATAACAGATATTGAATCAATAAAAGCTTTTGGAAGAGCATATCAAAAAGATTTACCAGACGACTTTAAAAATTTTCTTAACTCTGGCACCCTTGATAATTCAGTAGAAGAATTAAATAAATGGGATTCCGCACTTGATAAAAGTTTTGGAGAAAGAAGATTTATAAAGATAAAAACAACGAAACAAGAAATTTATAATATAAAAAATTAAAAGGAGATAATAAAATGGGCGGAGGAAGTTGGACTAACAAAGATTGGGTTACTTATTCAAATGCAAGAGGAATGACAGCACAATCAACAGCAAAAGATTTATATAAATCAGTTGATATTAGAGCGGATTTTAATCCAAAAGGAGTGAAATTTAGAGAAAGTTGTGATAGTGCAGATCATCCTAACTCTCATCCAATTATACTAGGTCTTGATGTGACCGGAAGTATGGGATCTGTTTTGGAAACAATCAGTAAAAAATTAAATCTTTTAATTACAGAAATTTTTGAAAGAAAACCTGTGGAAGATCCACAAATCATGTTTGTAGCTTTTGGAGATGCAAGATGCGACTCTAGGCCGCTACAGGTGACACAATTTGAATCAGACATTCGTATTGCAGAACAGCTTAATGATGTTTATTTTGAGAAGCGCGGCGGTGGCAATGGCGGAGAATCTTATGCTTTACCATGGTATTTTGCGGCAAGACATACAAAACTTGATAATTTTGATAAGAGAGGCCAAAAGGGTTATTTATTTACTATTGGTGATGAATGTTGCCATCCTGAACTAACGGCCAGTCAGATTGAGACATTTATTGGAGATGATATTGAAAAAGATTTGACTGCGGAAGAAGTACTTACAGAAGTATCTCGAATGTACGAGGTATATCATCTAATTGTTGAACCTTGTTATAATCAAGATGTAACTGGAAGTTGGAGAAATCTACTGGGTAAAAATGCCATCATGGTTGAAAATGTTGATAACATTCCAGAAGTAATAGTTTCTATTCTTGAGCTTCACGCGGGAAAGGATGTTAACACTGTAGTTAACTCTTGGGATGGATCTACTTCTGTAGTTGTAAAGAATGCAATTAATGATTTGGCAATTGCTTCTGCAGAAAGTAACTTAATTACATTTTAATATAAGAAAGGAATAAAATGAAAGATATTAAAGTAGTTATAGGAGCAAATTTTGGTGATGAAGGAAAAGGATTAATGACTGATTATTTTGCGGATAAAGCAAAAGAAGCCAATGAATCTTGTGTTGTTGTTTTGCATAATGGTGGCGCGCAAAGAGGACACACTGTTGTTACTCCAGAGGGGTATCGTCATGTATTTAAGCATTTTGGTTCTGGAACTTATGTAGGTGCAGCAACCTATATCGCAAAGGAATTTATTGTCAATCCCGCGTACTTTCGAAAAGAATATGAAAGTTTGAGTAGACATCTTAAAATGCCAGAAATTTATATTAATCCAAATTGTAAATTAACTACTATCTACGATATGCTTATTAATCAGGTTCTTGAAATTGATCGAGGATCTGGTAAGCATGGTAGTTGCGGATCTGGAATATTTGAAACCTTATATAGAAATCAAAATGGGATTGATTTTGTAAACACCTTTGAATACAACCCTCTTAGAATGACTGTTGGAGAATTTAATCAGTTAAGTTATATAAGTAAAGTAGATTTTCTTAATTTTATAAGAAAAAGCTACGTTCCAAAAAGATTTGATATCTTTGGATTAAAAAATATTTCTGTTGAATTTACTAATGTTTTACTTAGTGATGCCGCAATAGTTAATTTCATTGATGACTTTTCCTTTATGATGAACAATTCTTCTTTTGCAAATGATGAAGTATTAAATAGATATGATTCAGTTATTTTTGAAAATGGTCAAGGATTGTTATTAGATCAGCATAATAGAGATTATTTTCCGCACTTGTCTCCGAGTAATACGGGCCTTTCTAATCCCACAGAAATTTTAAATGGACTGGATTATACTGGGATAGTAGAAGCTTGTTATGTTTCTCGTACCTATATGACAAGACATGGTGTAGGAAGATTTGATACAGAATGTCATAAGACAGAGTTTTATGATAATATGGTTGATATGACAAATGTTCCTAATCCTTTTCAAGATCATTTAAGATATGGGAAATTGAATTTCATGGATTTAAATAAAAGAGTAAATAAAGATATTTTGTCTGCTAAAGGAAAATTTATTATCAAAGAAAATCTTGCTTTTACACATATGAATGAATATCAAGAAGATTTTGTAGCAAAGTATCCTATGAAATATCATTCTTATTCACAAACAAGGGATGGAGTTTATTTGAAAAGCTAGAAGAAATTCTAGCTTTATTTTTATATAAAATTATGATATAATTATTATAGAAAGAAAAGGAGTGATAATAAAATATGGGTTATATGTTTGGATACCAAGTAAAAGAGGTTGGTTGGAGACAATTAAAAAAAGGTGACATAATTAAAGGATACTATGATAAGTATAGTAATACAACAAATTACTTTCTCGCAGAAGTATTAGATACAAATCTTTCCTATATAACAGTTGTTTCTATGTATTATGATCATACTGAAAGAGTAATTTCTTCTGATTGTAAATTTATAGTAGAGTTGACAGAAGAAGAAATCTTGACCAAGTATCGTGAAAGCGCGAAAGAGATTGTTAAACTGATTAAAAATGAATTGCCTTTTTATGAAATTGGAGATCATGAAATGTGGAATGGTTGGGTTTGTGCAGATCCCTACGAACAAGCATTTGAACTCAAAAGAAATAATTTAGTTCTTTTGGGAGTTTGCAAAGATATTCCTTATGGTGACAAAGGGGAAATTGGAATTGTTGCTAGGGATGAGGATGGAGATGATAATTTTTGGTGTCATATACCAGAAAAATGGTTTGATGATTGGGAAGAAGAATATCCAGAACTTTACAAATAAGGAGGAAAAATATGAAAGAAAAGAGATATATAATATCAGAATCTGAATTATTAGACTTAATAAGTGATAGTAACAAGCTTGAAGCTTTAGAATGTGGCGGCGTGGACAATTGGATATGGTATGGAGGCGCAATAGGAGAATTTATTAAAAATAAAATTGAAGAAGATGGATATGGACAAATGCTTTTAGACAGAGGAAAAGAAAATCTAGAGGATATAGAAATTAAAGATTTTTCATATCTGGATTTGAAATATTATGAACCTTTTAACGAATGGGAGGTATAATAAAGTGGTAAATATAATGGAAACAATAATATTATGTAAAGAACATTTACCAAAGGAAAAGTTTGATCACTCTTTAAGGGTAGCAATCAATGTTTTTAATAGTCCTACAACTGTCTATATGTCTATTATAGAGCGAGAATTAATTTTTTCTCTAGCTTTAATACATGACATGATAGAAGATACAGACTGCAACATTGATACTATTGTTAATACAATAGATAGTGGTTCTAATATAACTTATTTGAAACAAGCTTTAGAATTACTTACTCATGATAAAAAAGTTGATTCTTATGAAACATATATTAAGAAAATTAGAGATACTGCAACAAAAGGCGGATTTTATTCGCAGGCGGCGTTCTACGTTAAACAGGCGGATATGAAAGATCATCTTGAGCAAGAGGAAACATTAACAGATGCGCTAAAAGAAAAATACTACCCAGTAATAAAATATTTGTTATAAAAAAATAAGACCTTTATAATTTTATAAAGGTCTTTATTTTTATTCCCATTCCCGCATATAACTTGCATAAGCTGTCCAGTTAGTAGCACTTTGATAATCTTTAAGCGTACCAGGTGGGACGTATATTATACAACCATCATTGATGCCATCAAATGCATTTGTTGACAGTGTTGGCGGCTCAGTAGCTTTAATAAGATAATTTTTAATAATATAACATTGATAAAATGCACTACCACCAATACTTGTAACACCACTTGGTATTGACATGCTAGCCAGAGTATAACATTGATAGAACGCGCTACTACCAATGCTCGTAATATTATCTGGTATTGATATACTAGTCAAACTATAACAATATTGAAATGCATAATTACCAATAGTTGTAATAGTATTTGGTAATGATACACTGGAAAGATTATAGCATTGTTGAAATATATAATTGCTAATGCTTGTAATACCATTTGGTATTGATATGTTACTCAAACTATAACATTGATAAAAAGCATAGTTACCAATAGTTATAACATTAGCCGGTATTAATATATTAGTCAAATTGTAACATTGATAAAAAGCATTCTCCGCAATACTTGTAATATTGCTTGGCATTAATACAGTAGTCAAACTATAGCATTGTCGAAACGTACTAGCATTAATACTTGTAACGTTGTTTGGTATTGATATAGTAATTAAACTGTAGCATTGATAAAAAGCATTCTGACCAATAAGTGTAGCACCACTTGGTATTGATATGCTAGTCAAGTTATAGCAATTTCGAAATGAATAAGAATCAACATATCTACATCTATCACCAAGTCTAACTTCTGTACAAGTATAATTGGGAGATATGTTAAACATATTACTCGGCAAACCTGAGCCTCCCCAAAAATAATAATTACCAATACTATCTACTTTTATTGTATAAGATCCCATACTAGAATATGTATGAGTAAAAGTTTTTGTTCCGATAGTAGTTGAAGTAGCATCCTCAACTGTTCCATCGCCCCAATCTATATTAATTATGCTTCCTGCTGTGCTATTATAAATACGCATATCTGTACTTAGCCCAGTAATCTCTGTAAATGTCAAATCAAATTCACTTGCTTCGCTTTTTGTAGTGTATATTGCTCCTACATTAATGGGAATAGTTGTTGCATTAACATGTACTAAAGAATAATTCCATTCTTGAAATAATAATTTATCATGAACAGGCCCATCTGGCAAAGATGTAAGCGCGTTAGCTTCACTTATGGTGTAAGAATACAATAATGTTCCATCATAATCATAAAAATTAACATCTTTGTTAGATATAGTCCCACCATTAGTCTTTATTTTTCGTATGCTATTACCATATTCACTAGTAGCAGTATCCTTGGAAACACTTACGCCTTTTTCAATGATAGCTGCTTGAATATCATCAAAATCATCAATAGCTTGTAATATGTTTTCAGATAAAGTTCTTTTAGCCATCTAGCCTTGCCTCCAATCTGTTATTTAAGTCACCAATAGTAGATTGCAGGTCTGAAATATCGTCTGCGTTTTCTCTACTACGAGTTTCAACATCATTTAAAATAATCCATTTAGCTGTTGCTTCTGCTTGCATTGCAGCTATAGTTGTTGTATTACTATTTATTTTATCATTAACATTAGTTCCATCACTAAGCTGAATAGCACTAGCTGGATGTTGATTTGGTAAGCTGCGGCCAGTTAAATCTCCATGATTGGTAACTCCACCGTCACCACCGCCACCTGTTCCGCCTAAATTTCCATAAAAACTTGTCATATCTTCCCTCCTTTTAATATATAAAGTCAACTATAGTACTAGCATCTGTTGCGCCTGGTGTTGGAAAATATAGCGAAATAATTTGCACAGTATTATCTAATTCATATATACCAGTTTTTCCAATCCTTATATTGGCACCATTAATATTTACTATTGTTCCTTCACTTGCTTGTATACCAAGCTTTATTAATCGCGGAGGGTCACTCTCCGGGACTGCTTTAGTAATTGCTCCATTTACTCCCAAAAGGTCTGATGTGTCAAAAGGTCCCAGTACTTGATTTACACGACCTTGTATTAAACTTTTCATATGTTTACTCCTTTACATTTTATTTAGAATAAGTATAAGTTAATACTTAAATTATTCCTAATATTATTTAAATTTTGCTTATACACTTTAGCCATTTTCGTCCCTTTGATTTATTAAATAAATTTTGTTATAATTATTATATAGTAAAATAAAGAAAGGAGAATTTATTATGCGTTTTACAATAGACATGATTAAAGATTATAGAGATCTTGCTAGAAGAGGAAAGAATAAGCTATCATTAGAGGTATATTCTTCTATCATTAATACCGCTCAGAACCTCGCCATCGCGCGAAAAGATAAGGATAACGTGAGTGATGATATGGTGAAGTCCGCTATTAACAAAGAATATAAAATTATCAAAGAGCAAATTGCAACATGTCCAAAAGATAGAAAAGACTTGTTAGACACATTCCTCATTAAAGAGGCTATTGTTTCAAATCTTATGCCAAAACAGATGTCTGAAAAAGAGTTGCAAGATTCTATCAGAGGTATAATTGATCGTATTAAAGATGATTTAGATGTCGAATTTGATCAGCCTCTTGATAAGAAATATAAGGGAACTGTTATGAAGGAAACTATGTCAGAATTAGCTGATCAGGATAAAAGCTTAATTAGCAGATTGGTAGGTGAATACTTTTGATTTATACAACTTATTTTGGAAATTTGAGAAAATTGCCAAGTGATATTGTTCCAATTGCTATTTGCGCGAAAGTTCCGGACTGGTATAAGGGGTTACATTACAAGGCATTCGCGCCAAAGTATGATTTCTTTATAAAATATAAACAAGATGGCGATGAAAAAAGTTTTACAGAACAGTATTACAGTAGGGTATTATTTAATCTTTGTCCTTATGATGAAAAGAGAAAATTATTTGAGCTATCAAATGGCAAAGATATCGTTTTAGTATGTTATGAGAAAGATGATTTTTGTCATCGACATCTGGTAGCAAAGTTTTTTAATCAAGTAGGAATTGAATGTATAGAATGGAAGGAGAAATAAACTATGAGCAGATCATTAGCTAGAGTAGAAAAAATTATTGATATAGTACCAATTGAAAAATATGACAGAGTAGAGTATGCTACAGTTTTGGGCTGGCATGTAATAGTTCAGAAGGATCAATTCAAACCTGGAGATCTGTGCGTATATGTCGAGATTGATAGCGTTATGCCTGCAAGTAATCCAGAGTTTCAATTCTTGTCTAAAAAGGCTTATAGAATTAAAACTCAAAAGATGTGCGGCGTTTTATCACAGGGTATCTGCTTCTCAACCTCTATCCTTGATAGCACTAATTTAAAAGGAAAGAAATTAACAGAAGGCATGGATGTTACTGAAGCCCTAGGTATTGTGCAGTATGAAGCAACAAGAGATAAAGATCCTGAGACTCGGGAAGAGCCTAAAAAAGGATTGGCTAAGTATATGATGAGATTCAAGTGGTACAGAAAATTATCTGTAAAAAAGACGCGTAATTCTTCTGCCTTTCCATCTTTTATCTCTAAAACAGATGAAACAAGGATTCAGAATGCTCCATTCTATTTGAAGATGGATAATAAATATGTAGTGACCGAAAAAGTAGATGGCCAGTCAGGTACGTTCTATCTTAAGCGGCATTCGCGCAAACTGCCATTCTTAAAAGATAAATATGAGTATGGTGTTTGTAGCCGGAATATGAGATTGATGTATAAAGATAATACCTCTTATTGGCAAGTATCTGATAGATATAAAATTGAAAACGTACTTCGTAATATGATTGGAGACCGTGAGTGGATCGCCATTCAAGGAGAGTGCATTGGGCCAAGTGTACAGGGAAATAAATATAAGGTTACAGAATGTGATCTATATGTTTTCAATGTTATTTATCCAACTGGAAGACTTGGTTCTATTGTTGCAAAAAATATGATGGAGCAACATGGATTAAAATTTGTTCCAATTATTTCAGAGAGCATCTTTCTAAAAGGAAAGAGTGTTGATAAGGTATTAGCTATGGCTCATGGTACATCTGAGTTATATAATACTTTAAGAGAGGGACTTGTGTTCCGCACAAAAGATGGTAAACAAAGTTTTAAAGCTGTTGATCCTCTGTTCTTACTTAAGCATTCAGAATAAATCAAAAGGAGAGTAATATGAAAATTAAAATTGATAGCATTAATGAAATTCATAAGTTTGTTGAACTTGTAAATAAGATTGAGGGAGATGTAATCCTTTCGCGCGGACATGTCGCAGTTGATGCTAAATCCATACTTGGTGTAATGTATATCAATCCATACGATCCTGTTGAAGTAGAATCTGTTCTTACAGAGGATACTGATATACTCTGGCTTGAATCATTATGTAATACTTATAAAGTAGATAAATAGTTAGATAAAAGAGAAAAGACTTAACATCTTTTCTCTTTTTGATTTTAAATAAAAAATATGATATAATTATTATATAAAGAAAAGAAAGAAGGAATAAAATATGTTTAAAGTAAGAATGATGCTTAATGATTCTATTATTTGTGAAGTAACTACACCAAGAGTACCAAATGTTGGAGAAAGTATTATCTTTTCTTTAGCTGAAAGAAAGCATAAATCTATTGTTAAAAATGTAACTACAGTAATGATTCAAAAAGAAGAACGTGAAAATTTTTTAAGTCTTTTAACAGAATATATTGTAGAAGTGGAGGCATGCGAATAATATGGCAAGAACAAAAGATTTTTATACAAGTGATTTCTATTGTACTAAATGCGGGAATAGAGGTATTCCGCTGCCAAGAAGAGTGCAAAGTCAGCGTGAGCCTGGACATTTAAAAAAGTTATTCTGTCTTCATTGCAAAACGGAGACCAATCATGCTGAAATAAGACCTTTTGGCAAATATAAATATAACAATTTTTTAGAAGAATTTGAAAGTGGAAAATTTAAAGAGGCAGAGGAGGAGTAAAAATATGACATTTATAAGTGAAGATAAAACTCAAATTAATTTACCAGTTCCATTAGGAAGTTGGTTATATCACATCAATCTTGATTGTAGTGACGTATGTTGTTTTCAAAAGAAGTTATATTGCCAACATGCAGAAGAACTGAAATGCGACGGATATAGTCCATGTCATACAAGATTTTGTTCTCCTAGAGACTTTGAAGTAAGGCTTTCTAATTTAGAATATTTTTTAGAAAATTGGAATACCAAAATATTCTTAACTTACGATGAGGCAGAAGAAAAGACAGTAGAAATAATTCAGAAAAATGTTAAAAGAATGAATGAATTAGGTTTTAAATTAAGAAATGATAACTATAGTTGTTAATTATTAATGAAAAGGAGAAAAATATGATTTGTCCGCTTATGAGTTATCAAAGACAGCACACTATGACTGTGAGATGTGAGGAAGGAAATTGCGGCTGGTGGGATAATACACATAATCAGTGTTGTATTAAAACAGTTGCTATGTCAAAGGTCAACATTACAAACAATTATACGCCGCCTGATGTTTTTTTTACAAATAAGAATACTCATTAGAGACAAAAAGCAGATATTTAATTATATCTGCTTTTTATTTGATTTCAGGAAAAATTTATATTATAATGGATATATAAAATATAAAAGGAGAAACTTATAAATGAAAGATAGATTAATAGTGGAAAACAAAGATTCTGTTTATAAAGTAACATTTATAGATAAACATGGAAATAAATACCATGGTGTAGCAAGATGTCATCCAGATGATCAGAAATATGAATCAGAATTATTTGGTTATACTGTTGCTAATTACAGAGCATATGTTAAATTTAATAAAAGTTTAATTAAGAAAGAAAAAGAAAGATTGAAAACCTTAATAACTCTTTATAATACCATTGAAAATATGAAAGGGTTTAATAAAGATGAACTGTCCGCAAAGCGCATTAGAAAAGAAATCTATATCTGTAAGAAAGAAATAGAAGAATTGAGTGCGACAATAAGGGAAGTAAATGATGCCATTAGAGAAAGAATCAAGGTGGCAGACGATCTACACAAAAAATATGAAGAAAAGATAAAAAATACTGGGGACGAAGTAAGCTAATTTAATATTCTATTTTTTAAAGAATAGTAGAAATACTAAGGAGGCTTAAGATGGACAAAAAATTAAAGTATTTTTTATATGGTTTTCTTTTCTCTTGTTTTATCTTGCCAATTTTAAACTTAATAACAGATTTTTTAACTGCTTTAGGTGAATGGCAAGTAATTAAAATAAGCAAGAAAATTTTTGATATTCGAAAAGAATGTCAAGACTTAGCTGGAGGTGAGGATGTTCAAGCAATAGGTTTTAGATATACCCCGCCAGAAGAAAATGATGAAGAGGAAGAGGACTATGAATAATAAATTTTATGACACATGTTCTTTATTGATTCTTTTAGATCGAGCTTTTGATGAATTTTTTTATATATCATCAATAACTTTAAATGAATTAGAAGACATAAAGACGTCCGGAAAAAAAGATGAAGATATAAAATATAAGACAAGAAGATTATTACACTTATTAGATGATAATCAAGATAAGTATTTAGTTTATATTTATACTAATAATTTAGAGTATGAAATTACTAGTAGAGATATTGATATCACAAATGATACCAGAATTATGGCAACTTATATGAAATGTAATAAAGAATTCCCTTGTACTTATGTAACTAATGATTTGGCAAATAAAATGATTGCAAAAAGTATCTTTGGAATTGAAAATATTGAATCTGTTGAGTATGATAAGGACGACTATACAGGATATATAGAACTTATTCCATCAATGTATGAGCTAGCTGATTTTTATAGTAATCTAAATATAAATATACATGGTCTACTTATAAATCAGTATCTTATAGTGCGGACGCCCGACGAGTTTACACAGGACGACCTATATAAGTGGAATGGTACAGAACATGAAAGAATTATTTCAACAGCCTTTGAATCTAAAATGTTTGGTAAAGTTGTTCCTTTTAAAGGAGATTTATACCAAATTTTAGCAATGGATAGCTTGGTTAATAATAAAATTACTATGATACGAGGCAAAGCAGGTAGCGGCAAATCATATTTGTCTCTAGGATATTTATTTTATAAGCTACAGAGGCATGAAATTGACAAGATAATCATCTTCTGTAATTCACCTGCCGCGGCAGGATCTGTTAAGCTAGGTTTTTATCCTGGTAGCAAGAATTCAAAACTTTTAGACTCTCAAATTGGCAACTTTTTAACTAGTAAAATAGGAGATAAACTAGAGGTTGAAAGATTAATAAACGAAGGAACTATTCTTTTGCTTCCAATGAGCGATATGCGTGGTTTTGACACTACTGGAATGAAAGCTGGAGTTTATATTACTGAAGCTCAAAATATGGATATTCAACTTGCTAAATTAGTATTACAACGTGTTGGAGAAGATTCTATCTTAGTTATAGATGGAGATGACCGAGCACAAGTAGATGATTACAGATTCGCTGGTGTAAATAATGGAATGAAGCGCATATCTGAAGTTTTTAAAAATCATGATTTCTATGGTGAAGTTTACCTTAATAAAATACATAGAAGTAAAATAGCCGAATTGGCTGAAGAATTGTAACCAATTAATTTAATTGAAAGAAGAAGAGGATAAAATTATGCAAGAGAAATTACACAGAGATTGTGAAGTTCATGATGCAGAGCATTGTGATATTAATGAACACAGTAATCTAGAACCAGGAGCAGATGATTGTGGGCATTATGTGAATTCTGGTCCTGGAGTTGGGCCACAGAAAGCTGTAAATATGAAACCATTTTGTGCGCCAGATCCGACGGCCCCAAGCAGTGCAAACGGCGATCAAGATGCAACTAAAGGACCTGGAGTAAAATAAGAAAAGAGGTCAAATATGGATTTAAGTTTTTTAAATAGCTTTATTGTTCCGGTAATTATTGGAATTTGTTTATGTGTTGGGTATATTATTAAACAATGGATTCAAGATGTAGATAATAAATACATTCCAACCATATGCGCTATTATTGGAACTGGTGTAGCCATATCAATGAATTGGGGAAACATCTCTCCAGAAATTTTGTTACAAGGGCTTGCAAGCGGACTTGCAGCTACTGGTTTACATCAAGCATTTTCACAATTTTTGGAAAATAAATAATTTAAAGGGCGGAAAAATTCCGCCCTTATTTTAGATTGGAGGAGAAGAATGAATATTACAAATGCATTACTAACTATTAGTAATTATAATCGCCCAGGCACTAAACGTGCTAATACAACAGCCATTGCTTGTCATTATATCGGGAATCCTGGCACTAGCGCGCAAGCCAATAGGAATTATTTTGAGAGTTTGAAAAATGGTACTGGAATTAAAGCAAGCTGTCATTACATCATTGGATTACAAGGAGAGATTCTGCGATTGATCCCTGAAGATGAAATCAGCTGGTGTACTAATTCTGCAAATAGCTATACTATTTCAATTGAAGCTTGTCATCCAGATAGTACTGGCAAGTTTAACGATGCAACTTATAAATCATATATAGAGCTATGTGCTGACTTATGTGAACGATGGAATCTTGATCCAGTTCATGGTGGGCTTATTCGACACTATGATGTAACTGGAAAATCTTGTCCAAAATATTTTGTAGATAATCCCGCGGCTTGGACAAAATTTAAAAATGATGTGGCTACCGCGATGACACCCGTCTATACAGTTGGATGGAATAAAGATAGCAATGGATGGTGGTATGCAGATACTACTACTACTTATTTTAAAGGTACATGGAAACTTATTAACAGTCATTGGTACTACTTTAATTCTGATGGATATGCGGTTACTGGATGGCAAAAGATAAATGATAAATGGTATTACTTTGAACCAACAGTAGGCCATCAATATGAGTGCGCGATGTACATAACTGATGCAGATGGCGTGCAAAGCATTGGTAAATTTTAATAATGGAGGAAAATTTAATGAAGTTAAATATGGAAGATGAATTTCTGCCTAAAGATAATAAAATTGATAATTCAGAATTAGAATCAACTGAATTCAATTCAAATAAAACTGAAGAAGAAAAACCAAAATATAAAACAAAAGAACCAAAAGAAAAAGGTCCTTATACAGTTTATAAATTAGATACTCCATATCAAGAGTATAGTAAGAAAGAAATAGCACTAAAGATGGCTAAAAAGCATGAAGGTTATGTTAAGGACGCAAATGGATTAAAGATCCAATAATTTATAGCAGTTAGATTAAAAAATCTAACTGCTATTTTCTATTTAATGGATTTAAATAAAAAATTATGTTATAATTACTTATAAGAATAAAAGAAAAGGTGGTAATTATGAAAAGAAAAGAGATAATCCTACTTAGCGGTATCCCAGCATCAGGCAAGTCAACTTATATACAAAGCCATCTAAAGAGCGGAGAGAAGGTCATTTCCCGCGATAAGGTAAGATTTAGTTTAGTAAAACCAGAAGATAAGTATTTTAGCAAAGAGAAAGAAGTATTTAATACTTTTGTTCAACTTATTAAAGAATCTTTCGATGATGAAAACATCACTACTGTTTATGCTGATGCTACACATATAAATGAAGGTTCAAGATTAAAATTGATTAATGCACTTAAACTTTTTATAGAAAAGAATGATATTTCTTTAGGTTGTATATATTTTGATACTTCATTAGAAACATGTCTTGAGAGAAATAAGGAACGAGAAGGTAGATCTAAGGTTCCTGAGAAAGATATTGAAAATATGTATAATAGATTTACAGTACCTACATTAGATGAAGGCTTTGATTTCATAACTCGTTTTACGAAATATTTTTCACATTAGGAAATAAAGGAGATGATAAAATGAAATTAATCTGTAGCGATTTTCATTTCCAGCATGATAAAGAATTCATCTGGAAGGAAAGAGGATTTAGTTCTGTTGATGAAATGAATAAAGAAATCATAAGAAGATATAATACTATTATTAGAGAAGAAGATGATGTTTATATCTTGGGTGATTGTATCATGGGGAAATTAGATTCGGGACTTGAGCTACTTAAACAATTAAAAGGAAAAAAATATTTAGCCTATGGAAACCATGATACTGACAATAGATTAAAAGCTTATAAAGAGAGTGGTATGTTTGAGGATATCCAAATGGGATATCGCTTATCTCATGGAAAATATAGTCTTATTCTAACTCATTATCCCACTTTAGTAGCTAATAGAGAAGATCCAAAGAAAGTTTGGTCTATTCATGGACACACCCACGACAAAGAGAAATTTAATAAAAGTGTTTCAAAAACTTACAATGTCTGTATGGACGCTCATGAATGCTTTCCTATTGATCTTGAGGAGATTATCAAAGATATAAAAGAGGAGAGGATTAAATATGAAGATCTTAAAAAAACTTTGTCTACATAATTATGTTCCTTATGGATCAATAGTTACTAAACAAATTGATTATAATGGATATAGTGTGTATAGTATCTGGTGTAAATGTACTAAATGTGGGAAAGAGAAAATAAAAAAATTTTGGTAAGGAAGATATTAAAATGAAGATCTTAAAAAATTTTTGTCTACATGATTATACTTTTCGCGGGCCAATAGTCAGCGAATATATTAATTATAAAGGATATGCTGTATATAATATCTGGAGCGAATGCAATAAATGCGGAAAAAAGAAAATAAGAAAAATTTTGGTGAAGGGGATATAAATGTATATAGTTTACAAACATACAAATTTAATAAATAAAAAAGTATATATAGGAATAACATCTCATCCTCCAGAACATCGATGGCGAAATGGAAAGGGATATAGTCATAATCCTCATTTTGATGCATCAATTATAAAATATGGGTGGGAAAATTTTTCACATGAAATATTATGTGAAAATTTATCTAAAGAAGAAGCTGAATTAAAAGAAATTGAATTAATTAGAAAATATAATTCTAATAATGAGGAATTTGGATATAATCTTACTTCTGGTGGTGGATCTGGTACAATGAGACATTCAGAGTCTTCTAAAAAATTAATGAGTATAAACACATCTGGTGAAAAAAATCCTATGTATAATAAAAAGCATAGTAAAGAAACTAAAGAGAAAATTTCTAATAAATTAAAAAATCATAAAAATACTAGCACTCCTGTATTATGTATTGAAACAAATATTACATATGAATCTACTCGTGAGGCAGAAAGACAAACTGGAATAAATCATAATGATATTTCTTTAGTTTGTCGTAATCAAAGAAAAAGTGCTGGAAAATTACATTGGAGGTATGTCATATGATAACAATTTACACTGATGGGTCTTGCCGCGGAAATGGCAAAGAAAATAGCGAAGGCGGATGGGGGTATGTCGTATATGATGCTAGCAACCGTATAATCGAAGCGGCTTCCGCGCGCGAAAACAGTACAACTAATAACAGGATGGAATTAAAAGCATTGATTAATGCTCTTGAATGGTTCAATGTTACTTTTATTAAGGGAACAGAAGAAGCAGAGATTTATTCTGATTCTGCTTATGTTGTCAATACATTTAATGATTGGATTCATAATTGGGCAAGCAACAACTGGATTAATTCTAGCAAGAAAACTCCAGAGAATTTAGATCTGATAAAAAAATTATATAATTATGCAAAAGAAACAAAACCTAACTATAAAGTTATAAAATGTAAGGGGCATTGTGGAGTTCAAGGTAATGAAATTGCAGATAAACTAGCTACTGGAAAGATATCTCCAGTACATATACAGCAATGATTTGACTTGGAAAAAAATTTTTGATATAATTATTTTAGGGGTTAGGAAATAGATAAAAATTCTTTCTTTTCTTTCCTTCTTAAAACAAAAAAATTATTTAAGTAAAAAAAAAATTTATTTAGAGCTATTATATATTTATTATATAGTAGCTTTATTTATTTTACTAAACTATATGCTACGCCCTAGGGCAGGTATGTTTATGCTTATCAAGCATTTCAGAACAGATAAATTTGAAATATAAAATAAAATATGATATAATATAAGTAATAGAAAATAAAGGAGAAAAAAATGAGTAAATATGAAGCAAGCTCTATACAAACATTTGAGTCTGTAAAACATATAAGATCTTACCCAGGTATGTACATTGGGTCAAAAGATGTTAATGGTCTTCATCATTGTCCAAAGGAAATAATTAGCAACTCTGTAGACGAAGCATTAAACGGCAGTTGTAATTTTATTCATTTGACTATTGGGGAAGATTTTTGTATTGTAGAAGATAATGGAAGAGGCGTCCCAATAGGAATTGATAAATCTGGATGCTCAACATTACAAGCAGTATTTGGAATTATGAATACTGGTGGTAAATATAATAAAGATGGAGAAAGCGGATATAATACATCTGGTGGTCAGCATGGTGTTGGAGCGAAAGCTGTTAATGCCTTAAGCTCTAAATTTATAGCCAAGACTAAAAGAGATGGCCAAGAAGAAGTTGTTGTGTTTGAAAAAGGAGAGTTTGTTAGCCATGATCTTCATAATTGTTTAGATAAAACTTCTGGAACTGTGGTAGAATTTTATCCGGATAAAGAAATTTTTGAAACAATAAATTTTGATTACGAAAGATTAAAAAACTTACTTCAAGAATTAGCTTTTATTACAAAAGGATTGAAGTTCACTATATCAGATTTAAGAATTAATAAAGAAGAATCCTTTTACTCAGAGAATGGATTACTTGATTATTTAAATTTCTTGTCAGATGCTAAATCTTATATTTGTAATCCATTTTATTGTGATATTAAAGATAAGAAATCTGAGTTAGAGATTGCTCTGGTGTATGATTCTACTCATGTTGACAAGATTAAATTATATGCGAACAATATTCCTCAAGTTAGTGGAACACATTTAACTGGTTTCAAAACTGCTTTTACAACAGCTATTAATCAGTATGCAAGAGAAGCTAATTTAATTAAAGAAAAAGAGGAGAATGTTAGCGGGACTGATTTGGCGGAAGGGCAAATTCTTATTTTAAATCTTAAGATGCCTGATCCAGTTTATCAAGGTCAGAATAAAGAGATTTTAAATGACACAGAAGCTAGAACTACTGTTCAGAGGCTGACAAAACAAGAGATTGATACTTGGTTGCGGGCAAATCCAACTGACGCAAAGGCTATAGTTAATAAAGCTTTGGCCGCGAAAAGGGCAAGGGATGCAGCAAAGAAAGCTAAAGAAAACGTAAGAAAGAAAACCTCTAGTAATTTTTCTTCTGTTCTGCCTGGTAAGTTAGCTGATGCCAATAGTAAAGATCCTAGTAAGTGTGAGATCTTTATTGTAGAAGGAGATTCTGCTGGAGGTAGCGCAAAAACTGCAAGAGACAGAGAATTTCAAGCAGTACTACCATTGCGCGGAAAAATTCTAAATACAGAAAAAGCTACTTTAGATAAAATTTATGCCAATGAAGAAATTAAATCAATGATAATTGCATTTGGTCAAGAAATTAAAGGAACTAAGATTGTTTTCGATGAATCTAAAATGAGATATGGAAAGATAATTATAATGACAGATGCCGACGTTGATGGCGCGCACATTCAAACGCTTTTTATAACTTTTATTTTTAATTTTATGCCTGAACTAATTCAAAAAGGATATATTTATGTTGCAGTTCCTCCTCTATATAGAGTTGATTACGGAAAAAAACATGAATATCTACAGAATGATGAAGCTTTTGAAAAATTCAAAGCTGAACATCCGAATACTAAATATGAGCTTAAACGTTTCAAAGGACTTGGAGAGATGGACGCTGATCAGCTGAATGACACAACCATGAATCCTGAGACTAGAATTTTAAAACAATTGACAATAGAGGATATGCAGAAATCAAGAATTTTAGTGGATCAATTAATGGGAAATAGTCCAGCTATTAGAAAAGAATTTATAATAAAAAATTCTCACAAAGTTAAAGTGGTGATATAATTAGAAAGGATTAAAAGTATGATGGACAAAATTGAAAATATTATTCAAGTAGATTTTAATGATGAATTTGAAAAAAGCTATTTGGATTATTCAAAATCAGTTATTACAGAAAGAGCTTTGCCAAATTCAAAAGATGGAACTAAGCCTGTTCATTTAAGAAGTTTATATGCCATGTATGAATTAGGATTAACTCCCGACAAGCCTCATAAAAAGTGTGCTCGTATTGTAGGTGATACCATGGGTAAATATCATCCGCATGGTGATACATCTATATATGATGCAATAGTAAGATTATCTCAATCTTGGAATATGAGATATCCATTAATTAATTTTCATGGTAATAATGGAAGTAATGATGGAGATGGCGCTGCGGCAATGCGTTATACAGAGGCAAGACTTTCTGATGCAGGAATGCTAATGTTAGAGGGTTTAAATAAAAATACTGTTGATTTTATTCCAAACTTTGATGAAACGGAAAAAGAGCCAGCAGTATTGCCAAGTTTATTTCCTCAGCTATTGGCTAATGGAACAGAGGGTATTGCAGTTGGTATGGCTTGTAGCTTTGTTCCTCACAATATGAATGAGTTATGTTCTGGAATTATTGCTTATATGAGTAATAAAGATATAAGTACAAAAGAATTAATGGAACATATAAAAGGTCCAGATTTTCCAACCGGAGCATTATTAATAAACAAAGATGATTTATATGATGCTTATAATATTGGTCGAGGTAAAGCTAGACTGAGAGCAAAATATAATATAGAAACAAAAAATGGAAAAGAATTAATTATATTTACAGAGATCCCATATGGAGTAAATAAGCTCTCTATATTGGAGAAATTAATTGATTTGTGCGCGGCCAAGGAGTTAGAGACAGTCTCAGATATAAGAGATGAAACTAATAAGAATAATATGAGAATTGTAGTTGAGCTTAAAAAAGGAGCTTTGGTTCAGCCAACACTACAAAAATTATTTAAAAAAACTAGGTTAGAAGAGACAGTAAGCATAAATCAACTAGCTCTTATTAATGGAGATCCTAAGCAAATTTCATTAAAAGAGCTGATTCAAATCTATGTTGATCATCAAGTAGATGTTATCACAAGAGAAACCAAATATGATTTGGATAAAGCTGAACATAGGCTTGAAGTAGTAAATGGAATTCTTATTGCTCTTGCTCACATTGACTCTGTAATCAAAATTATTCGTGAGAGTTCTACTGTGGCGGATGCGAAAAAATCATTAGTTTCTGAATATAATTTGTCTGAAATACAAGCACAAGCTATTATAGATATTAAACTATCTAGATTAGTAAATATAGAATCTATAAAGATTGAAAAAGAAAAAGAAGAGCTTGTTGAAAAAATTAACAGATATAAAAATATCTTACAATTTGAATCAGAGCAATATAAAATTTTAGAGGCAAAGATATCTACATTAGCCAAAAAATTTAATGACAGTAGAAGAACAGAATTAATTCAAATAAATGAAACAAAAGAAAAAGAAATAAAAGTTATTGAACCAGAAGATGTTGTAGTCATAATGTGCGGGAATGAGATCAAAAGAGTTTCAAAGAAAAGTTATAAAGCTCAAAATAAAAATGGTAAAGGTATAAAAAGTGATAATTGTGTAGATTTTGTTATTTCTACCAATACACTAGATACTTTTATGTTTTTCACAGACAAAGGAAGAATGTATAGGTATCCAGTTGATGATTTTCCTATTGGAACTAATACTGGAAAAGGTACGTTAATAAATGGATTAATTAAAATTGATAATGATGAAAAAATAATCGCGGCAACAAGCTTAAAAGTAGCGAATGAGGATGGTTATGCATTGTTTGTAACTAGATCTGGATTAATTAAGAAGACCTCAATTTCTGAATATATTGTTTCAAGAAAATCTACAAATGGTATTAAAGTTATTACTTTGAAGAACGATGACACCTTGGCCGCAGTAAGATTTATTAATGAAAAAGATAAAGAGTTATTATTAACAACTTTTAATGGAAGGTCAATTAGATTTGATACTAAATTAATCTCAGCGACAGGGAAAACTAGTCAAGGTATTAAGGGAATTAATCTTGAAGAAGAAGATAAAATTATTGATTTAACTATTGTAAAAAATAATAATCTTATTATCATTACTACTAAAGGATATGGTAAACAATTTAGTATAGATGAAATTCCAAATCAGAACAGAGGCGGAAAAGGAGTAATCTCATATAGGGTGGATGAAACCTATGGTAAAGTATCAAATGTTATATGTGTGGGCGATAAGAATGAAGATATTATGTTATTTTCTGGAAATAGAAATATAGTAATAAATACAAAAGATATTCCAAAAGTGGGTAGATTATCTTATGGAAATATCTTATTTCAAGGAAATGATATAAAAGCTATTAAATTGTAAAATATTGATCTTCAAAAAATTTTATGTTATAATATAATTGTAACAAATTTGTAATAAATTTATTACAAATTTGTTACGAAAAATACAAAGGAGTTCAATATGAAAAAATTGAAGAAACTAACTGTTGCATTTATACTTGGAGTGTCTTTTTCGATTCAGGCATTGGCGGCAGGACCAACTGCAACTTCTAGTAATATCACTCACAATTATGAAACAACGACGAAGTATTCGTCAACAGTGGTAAATATTAGGCAACTACCATCAACAGATTCTGATATTATAAGTCAATTTAATACAGGAGATGAAATTGAAGTAATTAAGAATTACGGCGAAGAGATAGAAAGCTGGAGCGCTATATTGTATAATGATTCTTTATATTGGGTATGTAATAAATATATTATTGATTACAGAATAAAATATACAGAAGATGATTTATATATAATGGCTCATCTGTTAGCCGGTGAATGTCATACATATCCAGATCAGGAGCAAATGTATGTTGGGAGCGTAGTATTAAACAGAATAAAATCAAGTAGATATCCAGATACTCTAAAAGGTGTAGTATTTCAAAAAGGACAATATGCTTGTACATGGGATGGAAATTATTACCGTACTCCAACAGAAAGTAACTGGATAAATGCTAAACAGTTATTAGAAAATGGAAGTATATTACCAGATCATGTTATTTATCAAAGCGGCGGTAAGCAAGGCAAAGGGGTTTATTTAAAAACCAAGTATCATTACTATTGTTATTAATTTAATAAAGGAGAGATTTCTATATGAGAACATTTTTTAATCAAGATTTAGTAAATAAATATTTTCCAGAAGCTACAATGATTCCGCCAATGTTGGTTAATAAAATTCCTGCGGGAAAAGAAAACTTGTTACCTAATATTTGTGAAAGCGGAGAGTATTTTTTACAATTAAAGAAAGATGGATATTATTATACTTATAACAAAACTTGTAACTATAGTTATTTATTCTCAAGAAACGTTAGTAAAACAAATAGTTTATTAACCGATAAAATGAAAAATGTTCCTCATATAGAAGAAGCTTTAAGTTTTCTTCCTCAAGACACTGTTCTTGTGGGAGAGATCTATTATCCTGGAAAGACATCAAAGACAGTAACTACTATAATGGGATGTTTACCAGAAAAAGCGATTGCAAGACAGAAAGATGCAGGATTAATTCATTATTATATACATGATATTATTATGTATAAGGGAGTTAATTTGATGAACACTGACGCATGGACGAGATATAGAGTTTTAGAAAAAGTTATGTCAGACGCGGCAAAAGCCTATGATTTTATAGAGCTAGCCATTTCTGAAACTAATCAGATAGAAACGCGGATTATAGATGCCTTGGCCGCGGGTGAAGAGGGAGTAGTTTTAAAGAGAAAAGATGGAATTTATGCTCCTGGTGATCGTCCAGCATGGGTATCATTAAAAATCAAACAAACAGCCACTATAGAGGCAATCATCAGTGATATAACTTATGGTGCTATTGAATCTTCAACAAAAGAATTGGAGAGCTGGCAATTTTGGAAATCTGTTGATGAGGCTGGACCCTATTATAAGGGCGATGGATATAAGGGATATCTAGATGGAGAATTAATACCGGTAACCAAGTGGGCTTATTATGGGATTAAAACTACACTTATCATCTCTGCTATTGATAAAGACGGTTATGCAAAAGAAATTACTAGGATCAAGAGTGGACTATCTGATGAAATGATAAATGATATGAATGAAAATCCAGATAAATATATTGGAGAAGTTTGTGAAATTGAATGTATGAGTTTGGATAAGATTAACCATACCGTTAGGCATGGACGATTCAAAAAAATGAGAGAAGATAAGTTAGCTGAAGATTGTACAATTGACTGTATTTTCTCTTGATATTGATAAATTCAAAAATTTTTTATATAATATAAAAGAAGAGGAAAATATGAAAAATAAAAAGAAACTTAATAAAATGGCCAATGAAATAATCAAAAATCAAGAGATAATAAATAATGTCTCTAGTACAAAAGATGAAGTATCAAAAGCTGAAAATGATATCCAAGGTACGATGTTTATATTACTAAAAGATTCTGAAAATTTATGGTATGTGATGGAAAAAGTCGAAAAACATTTTAATCAAAATTTTTGACACTATAAAATTTTTATGATATAATATAAATATAAGATAACAAGGATTTCTCTTCGTTATAATAATAATAAACTTAAATTAAAAGGAGATTTTAAAATGGCAGCAATGAAAGAAAATGCAAAGGCAGTATTGAATTTTTTAAAGGAGCTTAGTGATAGCGATAACTATACAGCACAGGATGTTGCAGATACGTTAGGTATGCCGGTTAAGAGTGTAAACGGAATTATCACCGCGGCTTTGGTTCGTAAAGGATATGCAGAGAGAGTAGAAACTGAAATTGAGATTGAAGATGAAAACGGCAAAGTTAAGCATAAGACTGTAAAATTTATTAAATTGACGCAGAAAGGCAAGGATTTTGATCCAGATGCCGAAGTCGTAGCAGTAGTAGAAGAAGCAACTGAATAATTAAATAACAGAATAGTAGGAAGGTATAAAATTACCTTTCTATTTTTTTTAAGGAAATGATGAAATGATATTTTTAGTAATTATAATATTTTTATTACTGATTATGTGTATTCTTATTGATAAAGAATATGAAAAGATTTGCCAGACATTTATTTTTACTTGTAATTCTTTATCTGACGTAAACAGTATAATAACACAATCAGAATCAATAATACAAGAGAAACAGACCGAATATGACAGACTTAACGAGAAATATTCTGAATTGAATAATTCCTTCATAAAAGCTAATTTAGAATATGAACAAAGAATTGCGGAAATATCAGAAATATTAAGTACTTACTTTGATACAAAAGAAAAAGAAATAAATAAAAAAGTAGCGGAAATGAGCTCAAGTTACACCGAAGAGTTCCTTGAGTTACGTAAGGGTCTAGTCAATGATTTACAGAGCGCCTTGGCCGCGAGAAAAGATGAAATTAAGAAATTAGAAGAAGAATTAAATCAACTTAAGAAGGCATATGCATCAAGAATCGAAATTAAGAAACATGAAATTGAAGAGGAAAATAAAAGAAGATACTACATGATTCAATTAGATGATGATGTATTAAATGATATAATAAAGATAAAATCTATTGAAATTAATTTAAAGCGTGCAGATATACTCAATAAATTAATATGGAAAACTTATCTTGAAAAACCAACAAATGATTTAATTAATCGAGTACTAGGTACATCCACAATATGTGGAATTTATAAAATAACAAATGTAAATACAGAAGAAGTATATATAGGTCAAAGTGTAAATGTGCGGGACAGATGGAAAAGTCATATTAAGCGCGGAGTTGGCGCTGAAGGAATAACTAGTAATAAGCTATATCCTGCCATGATGAAAGAAGGAGTATGGAATTTTTCATTTGAGTTACTAGAAGAATGTGAGAGATCCAAACTAAATGAAAGAGAATCATATTGGATAAGTTTCTATGATAGTGCTAGCTGGGGTATGAACCTTACTAAAGGTAATGCCTAATTATGCTAGATATCGGCCGAGTTTTGGTTTTGATTTTATATAGGAGATTTTTGGAGATAAGGGGAGTAAATAATTTATTTCCCTAGAGAAAAGGAGAAATTAATATGGAGTTTAGCAATAGTGAAGTATTTAACTTCGAAGGTGCATTCCGAGGAATGCGTAATCCCATGAATAGCTGGGATAAGTCAGATAGTGTGTTTGGAGTAATGCCACTAGATAATCTAATAGGCGAAATATCTGGTTTAGTATATAATGATGAATTAAATAAAGTTGATGAAGAAAAATTTGAAGAATATTGTGATAAAGCTACTATTAAATATTATGACTATGATGAAGTTGCGGAAATTGCACTTATAGGTCCAAATGATATGAAGCTTGCTCACATGTTGATTAACGGTGGAAGTGAGCATTGTAAGTTTTTAAGACAAATTATGGTTTCTGTTGATATTACAGCTCCAATTTTTTACTGGAGTGAGTTTGACACTTATAAGATTGGTACTACTGCTAATTCGTGCTCAACGATGCATAAGTTACACAGTGAAGACATTACTATTAATTCTTTTGAACAAAGTGGTTTGGAAAGTAAATATTTAGAAAATAAATTAATTCCATACTTAAAAGAATTACAAAAAAAATATAATGAAACAAAAGATATAAAATTTTTTAGAGAGATGAAATGCATATTACCTTCCTCTTGGCTTCAGAAAAGAACTTGGACAGCTAACTATGAAGTATTAAGAAATATGATTCATCAAAGAAAGAATCATCGTTTAAGAGAGTGGAATGAGGATTTTATTGATTGGTGCAAATCTCTTCCATATGCAGAAGAATTACTCTTTTATAAGAATGATTAGTTGATTTATTAAATTATTAATGTTATAATATAGATATAAGAAAATAAAAAAAGAAGAGGTAAATAATGACTAAAAGAGAAAATTTTATTGCAGAAATAACTACTTTAATGAATTCAGCACGCGATTGTCAAGAAATGCTATTTGAAGAACTTTCTTCTGATGCTCTTGAATATTTTGAAGAATTAAAATCTTCAAAAGAAACAGTATCTAAAGCTGTTGTAGGAGTTACAGAAAAAGGTAAACCTATTCTAAAATATATGCAAGAGAACTGTGAAAGTTTTAATAATGCATTTAAGTCTAAGAATATTGCAGATGGTTTATTCATATCATCAAGAATTATTTCTGGCTCTTTAAGAAAACTGGTAACTGATGGATACATCGAGAAAATTTCAGATGAAGGTGTCTCACCTATCGTCTATGCAGTTACATCTAAGGGACTAGCAGAAGATTTGACAAACTAAAAAAAATTTGGTATAATTATTATATAATTTAAAGAGGAGATAAAAGTAAAATGAAAAGTAAAATGATTAATAACGTAATATTAAAAGGAAGAGTATATGATATTAAATTAGTAAATAAAGTGGCTGGACCAAATGCTAATAAACCAGGCGCTAATTTTATTTCGGGAGATCTTGAAATTGCAACGGATGAAGAAGGTTTAAATATTGTGCCATTTCATATGACATATTGCACGGAAAAAACAAAAAAAGGAGCTGTAAATAACACATATACAGTTTTAAATACAATTATCACTCAAGGAAAGTCTTGGGTAAAAAGCGGGAAAGAGGAAGCACCAATAGTTCAAATTGATTCCTCACTTGGGTTAAATGATTTCTTTACAGATGATGATGAACATATTTCTGCTAAAAGAGTAGATGGAGGATTTATAAAATTTATTAGAGCTACTGATCTTGATGAAGATGAAAAAGAAAGATCAAAGTTTGTTCTTGATATGGTTATTAATAGAGCAGTTGAGATAGAAGCAAATGAAGAAACAGGTACTCCAGAAAGTGCAAGAATCTATGGTAATGTATTTAACTTTAAAAATGATATTTTACCAGTTGATTTTGTTGTTGAAGATCCTAGTGGAGTAAAGTATTTCTTAGATATAGATCCAAGTAATGAAGCTCCTTTGTTTACTAATGTTTGGGGAAGTATTATTTCAAGAGCGGGAACTAAAACTGTTATAACACAGTCTGCTTTTGGAGAATCTCTGGTAACAAAAATTCCTACAAGCAAAAAGAAATGGGAAGTAGCAGGATCAGAATCTGAGCCATATGAATTTGGAGAAGAGAATACTATTACCTTTGAAGATTTAAAAACTGCTGCAGAAAATAGAGAAGTTTATCTTGCTGACATTAAGAAAAAAAGAGATGAATATAACGCTCAAAGAGACGCAGTGGCAGCAACTCCATCAGGTGATTTTACACCAACCAACATGAATCCACCAACAGGAGAATTTAAGTTCTAATGAAATTAGGCGAGCGAAAAGCTCGTCTAAAATTTAAACTTTTAATTTTAGATAAATATAGAAAGGTATAGATTATGATCGATTTATTAAATATAAAACCTCATGAGGTTAGTAGAGATATGAGGGGCTACTCAATCTTCCTATTTGGAGATCCAAAGAGTGGAAAAACAACTGCCGCATCAAAATTTCCCAAGAGTCTTATCTTAGCATTTGAGAAAGGTTATGCTGCATTACCGGGAGTAATGGCCAATCCGATAAATTCATGGAGTGAGTTTAGAAAAGTTTTAAGACAGTTAAAAGATCCTGCAGTACAAGAGATGTATGAAACGATTTGTATTGACACAGCTGACGTAGCTTATACATATTGCGAAAAGTATGTTTGCGCGAATGCAAATGTAGATGCAGTAGATAAGATCCCATATGGTCAAGGGTGGGGCATGGTAGCAAAAGAATTTGATGAATGTCTAAGACTAATTATACAATTGAATTATGGATTAGTTATTATTAGTCACTCTGAAGATAAGACATTTAAAAATGAACAAGGAGAAGAATATAATAAAATTATTCCAACACTTGGGAAAAAGCCAAGACTTATTGTATCTAGATTATGTGATATAATTGGATATTCTAGATCTGTAGAAGTAGAGGGCGGAAGATATGAAACAAAATTATTCATGCGTGGAACACCAAGATATGAAGCAGGATCACGGTTTAAATATACTCCTGATTACATAGACTTCTCATATACCAACTTAGTGAAAGCTATTGGAGATGCTATTGATAAAGAAGCAGAAGAAACAGGAAATGTATATGTCACGAATGAAAAAGTTAATGTATATACTACATCTGCTGAATTAAACTTTGACTCTTTAATGATGTTATTTAATAATGACAGTTCATACTTAATGAAAATAAATCCAGAGTTTTACGGGCCTAGAATTGTTCACATTGTAGATAGCTATTTAGGAAAAGGTAAAAAAGTATCTGATGCCAATAGAGATCAAGTTGAGGCATTAAGTTTGATTGTTGATGAACTTAAAGAGTTAATTACTGAAATGGAAACATTGGAAATGGAAGTAGAAACTTTTGAGGAAATTGAAACTTAATAAAAAAATAAAATATAATAAAAGGAGTATTTGTATAAAATGCTCCTTTTTTGTTGATTTATTTAATATTTTATGTTATAATATTAGTATAGCGAAAACAAAGGATGTGAGAATATGCCAGCTCCTATCATGGTAAAATGTTTATATTGTGGAGAATCTTTAGAAAGAGACTCTGAAGTATGTGTCAAGGTTAATAGCAGACGATATGCACATAAAACATGCGCGGAGGGGAGTGAAAGAATCCTATCCGCGGAAGAAAGAGATTTAGAAGCATTAGAAAAATATATTGAGAATTTATTAGAAATACAATGTTTAACACCAAAAATAAAAAGACAAATAAAAGAATATACTGAGTTATATAATTATACTTTTTCTGGAATGTTAAAGGCTTTAATTTATCATTATGAAATATGTAATGGTGATGTTTCTAAAGCTGGAGGGGGTATTGGAATTATCCCCTATGTCTATAATCGCGCTCATGATTATTATTATAGTATGTGGTTATCTCAACAGAATAATAAAGATAAAGATATAAATGATTATATCCCAAAAAAAGTTACTATAACTATTCCAATTCCACAGCCAAGAAGAAAAAAAATAAAACTATTTAATTTAGAATAGGAGTAGAGCGATATGGGGAAATATGTAGATACTACAGCAGTAATGCAAGTTATTGGAAATATTTATATAAATACAGATTTATTGGACAATAAAGATAAATATTTCTTTTTGGAAGATGATTTTGTTGGAGAGTTTCATAAAACGTTATTTGGAACAATTTACAATCTTTATAATTTAGGCGTTAAACAAATTAATAAAGAAGCAATTTATAATTATTTAAAAGAAAGACCTAAAAAATTAGCTTTATATGAAGTTAATAAGGGTGATGAATATTTAGATAAACTAGTTGAAACAACACAGATTAATGCTTTTGATTATTATTACAATAGATTAAAGAAATTTACTTTACTTAGAGCTTATAATGATATTGGAATAAGTGTAAATGAATTTTATGATGATGATAATATACTTGATATAAAGAAAAAACAAATGCAAGAGGATCTATTAGATAATACTTCATTAGAGAATATAGCAAAAGTATTTGATGATAAAATAACTAATATCAGAATGAAATATGTTGATGATTTTGGTAATGATTCAGTCGCGGCCGGGGAGGGTATCTTCGACTTAGTAGCTAGGTTGAAGAAGACTCCAGAAGTTGGAATTCCACTTTTTGGTCCGCTCATCAATACAGTAACACGTGGAGCAAGATTGAAGAAATTTTATTTAAGATCAGCATCAACAGGTCTAGGTAAAAGTAGAACCTTGGCCGCGGATGCAGCCTTTATAGCTTGCCGCCAGATGTGGGATTTTAGTACGGGAACTTGGATTGATATAGGAGAATCTCAAGCAGTTACATTTATTACTACTGAGCAGGAAGTAGAAGAAGTCCAGACTATGCTTTTGTCTTTTGTTTCAGGAGTTAATGAAGATCATATTCTATATGGATATTACATAAATGATGAAGAAGAAAGAGTTTTAAAAGCCGCACAGATTATAAGCGAGGCTCCTTTTTTCATTGAAGAGTTGCATGACTTCTCTTTACAAGATATAGAAAATACAATCAAAAGAAATATTAGGGAGCACGAGTGTTATTATATTTTTATGGATTATATACATTCTTCAATGAAGATTTTAACAGAAATAACAAAAAGATCTGGAATTGAATTAAGAGAAGACAATATATTATATATGATGTCAGTAAGGATGAAGGATATATGTAATGAGTATGGAGTATTTATTGAATCTGCAACACAATTAAATGGTAAATTATTTGCCATAATATATCTTATCCAAGAACTCACTTGGGGTTTATATACACTTAAAAAATAGTATATAAGCTAACGGGGAAACCTAAGTTACATTTGTAATATGGCAATCCCGTGTGATGCAACCCATTCAAATTAGGCGAATAAAATAAGAAAGGAGGAAAAATGACAGGAATATATTTAATAAAAAATTTAATTAGCAATAAAGTATATATAGGACAATCTACAGATATTAAAAGAAGATATAGTGAGCATCTAAGAGCTTCTTTTCCAGAAATTTATATACAAAAAAATAAAAGAGATAATAATACTCCTATTCATCTTGCTATTAATAAATATGGAAAAGAAAATTTTGAATTAGTAATATTAGAAGAGTGTGATAGAGAAAATCTTAATGATAAAGAAATTTATTGGATTAATTATTATTGTTCAAATGATAAAAATAAAGGATATAATATATCTTCTGGAGGTCAAAAAACTTTTGGGTTAAAAGGAGAGTTTCATAGTCAAGCTAAACTTACTCAAAAACAAGTAAATGAAATTATTGTTTTGTTAAAAACGACAGATTTAAGTACAAAAGATATTGCAAACAGATATAAAATTACATCCTCATCTGTATCTAATATCAATACCGGAAAAAGTTGGTTTAATGAAAATAATATTTATCCTATTAAAAAAACACAGACTGGAAGTAAAGGATCAAAAAATCATAAGTCTAAGTTTACAGAAGATCAAATTATGGAGATAAGAAATCTTTATTCTACAGATATAGATGTAAAAGATATAATAGAAAAATATTCTTATATTGCATCGCCTAGTGCAATAGAAAGTATAATATATGGTAGGAGTTGGAAGCATCTCCCAATATATAAAAGAAGAGAAAAAGAATGGGTTGAGCCATGTATCGACTAGATCCTTAATAGGGTCGTAGAGCTACTATAAATGAGATGTAGCTGTGTTTTAGGAAACGAAGCACATGAAAATCGAAATAGATATAACAATTTTAAATAATTGTTAAGAGATAGTCAGTGCCATTGGAAACAATGGATAATCACGGAATATAGAACCGCCAAAGTATATGATCAAAATTTACTTAGAGGATCAAAAGCTATTGCTGATAAATTAGATTATGGAGAAATCATGCTAGATGTGAATGATGATGATCTGAAAGAGCTAGATACTATCATATCATCAAATATATTTGAAGTACCAGACATCAAAAGAATAGTTTATAAAAATAGGCGCGGAAAGCACAAGGGAGTTATATTATGGTGTAAATCTAATTTAGGATGTTGTCAAGTTATTCCTTTATTTGTTACTGATCAAAAATATAATTTAGTTAAAATTGATGATATAGAAATAAAAGTAGAAAAGAAATCTGCTTTTTAAGGAGATAATTATGTATCAATTTGATAAAGATGAAATAAAAGCAAATTTAACATTAGATCAAATATTTTACTTAATGAAAGAACTTGGTGGAGAACCAATTAGAGATAGAAAAGGACTTGTTTGTAAAACTATTTGTCATAATGATGGAGATAGTCATAAATTATATTATTATGAAAATAGTCATTTATTTAGATGCTACACGGGTTGTGGAGGAGAAGCTTTTGACATATTTGAATTAATAACAAGAATTAAAAATAATAGTGGAGAGCTAAAGTCTTATAAGGGCAGAGAAGGCGTAATTAGTAGAGAGTGGGAGTTTTACGATTCAGTAGAATTTATAGCTTCTTATTTTAATATTAAAGGCAAAGAAATTATTTCAAATGAAGATATACTTGAGGATTGGAAAATCTTTAGTTCATATTCTAAAATTAAATACTTGGACTCAAATAAAAATAGAAAAGTTCATTTGAAAGAATTCGATGAAAGTTTTATTTATAACATTCCGCGTCCTAAGATAGGTCCATGGCTAGCAGAAGGCATTACTCAAGAGGTCATGGATTATAATCACATATGCTACGATGGTAGTAGCAATAGTATTGTAATTCCTCATTATGATATGGATAGAAAATTAATTGGAGTTCGTGGAAGAACTTTATCAGAGGATCAAGAGAAAGGTGGAAAATATAAACCACTATTCATGGGTACTACTTTATATAATCATCCACTAAGTTTAAATCTTTACAATTTGAATAATTCAAAAGAAAACATAAAAATAATGGGTAAGGCTGTAGTATTCGAAGCGGAGAAATCATGCTTACTCTATCAATCTTATTTTGGGATAGATAATGATATCTCTGTCGCGGTATGCGGAAGTTCCTTACTTTCCAGACATGTTGAACTATTATTAGAATGCGAAGCAAGAGAAATTATAATTGCTTTTGATAAACAGTTCCAAGAAATTGGAGATGAAGACTTCAAGAAACTAGTTAAAAAACTTAATGAAATAAATAAAAAATATCAATCATATGCCAGTATATCCTTTATATTTGATAAATATGGCTTGATAGATTATAAGTCTAGCCCTATAGATCATGGTGCAGATATATTTTTAGAATTGTTTCAAAAAAGAATATATTTATAAAGGAGAAAGAATGATTTTTAAATTATATAATTCTTGTCCTGTTGAAGAAAACGTAACCCCAACAGAAAGAATATTAATAAATAGAGGAATGAAAAAAGAAGATATTCCTAAATATTTAAATTTATCTGATAAAAATATTTACTCATATAATTTATTAGATAACATAGAAGAAGCTTTTAATTGCTTTAAGAAACATGTTGAAAGAAAAAGTAAAATAAAATTAGTTGTAGATTGTGATGCCGATGGGTTTGTTAGCTCAAGCACATTATTAAATTGGGCGCAGGATGTGTGGGGAGAAGAAATTTATTCTTTTATAGATTTCTTTATTCATGATGGAAAAAAGCATGGAATATTTCTAGAAGAAACTAATTACTTTGATTATGATTTAATTATATGTCCAGATTCTTCAAGTAATGATTTTGAAGAACATGAAAGGCTCGCGGCAAAAGGCATAGACATCATTGTACTAGACCATCATGAGACAGATCACGTGTCTGAGCACGCAATAGTTGTAAATAATCAATTATGTGATTATCCAAATAAACATTTGTGTGGCGCTGGAATTGTTTATAAATTTTGTCAATATGGAGATACTGTAATGAAAACTAATTATGCTGATAATTATATTGATCTAGTAGCGCTAGGTTTGGTATCAGACATGATGAGTTTATTATCTTTTGAAACAAAATATTTAATTGATAAAGGATTAAATAGCATTAAAAATCCTTATTTTTATGAAATGACTCAAAAGAATTCTTATTCTCTTGGTGACAAAATTACTCCAATGGGAGTGGCATTTTATGTAACACCGTTCATTAATGCGCATGTCCGCTCAGGAACAATAGAAGAACAAACTATTCTTTTTAAATCCATGTTAATGTATTATGCTTTTAATAAAGTTCCATCTACTAAAAGAGGATGTAAAGGACAAGAGGAAAGATTAGTAGATCAAGCAGTTAGAAATTCTACTAACGTTAAGAAAAGACAAACAAAAGCACAAGATGAAGGAATGGCTTTCTTAGAAAAAACTATTAAAAGAGATAATTTATTAGATAATAAAGTTTTATTATTTTGTATCGCGGAAGGCCAGATTGACAAAAACATAGCTGGGTTAGTTGCTAATAAGCTATCTCCAAAATATCAACGTCCAACTTGTATTCTTATTAAACATGAAGAGAATGGTAAAATATATTATTCTGGTTCTGCTAGAGGATGCGATATAATTGGAGTAACTGATTTCAAACAAATATGTTGGAATACTGGAGTTGTCGATTATGCGGAAGGACATCCAGGTGCGTTTGGTACTCAGCTACCTGCCGCGAACATAGAAGAATTTTTAAGAATTACTAATGAAAATCTAAAGGATATCTCTGATGAACCAGTCTATTATGTAGATTATATATATGAAGGTCAAAATGTAAATAAAAATGATATCTTAGAGATAGCTTCTCTTGATAGTTTTTGGGGAAAAGATATTGATGAATCTTTAATAGCCATACAAAACTTAAGAGTTAATAAAGAAAATGTTGCGCTTATGTCCGCAAATAAAAATCCTACTTTAAAAATTACTTTGAATAATGGAATAAGTATTATTAAATTTAGATCTTCTCAAGAAGAATATGAAAAATTTGCTACAGATACATATAATATAGTAAATATAATTGGAAAAAGTAGAATTAATGAATGGTATGGAAATATTACTGCTCAAGTGTTGATTGATGATTATGAAATAGTAGGAGTTCAGAATTATTACTTTTGATATAGAAGAATGATATTTACTTTTTTATAAATATATGTTATAATTATTTATATATAAAAATATTTAAGAAAAGGAATTTTAATCATGATTGATGGAATTATTTTAACTAATAAACAAGAGCAGGCTTTAGATATAGCCTGTAGTCGATATAGAAGTGGGAAAAAATATACTTGTGTGGCAGGATATGCGGGTTCGGGTAAATCTACATTAGCTAAAATAATTACACAATCACTCGGGCTACAATCCAATCAAGTTGTCAATTGTAGTTACACTGGCAAGGCAGCTCTAGTACTCAAGAGAAAAGGTAATGCCAATGCAACTACTTTACACAAGCTCTTGTATAAATCTGTATTAACTCGGGATGGAACATATAGAAACATTCCAAAAGATCGTTTAAATGCAGATATTAAGCTTATAATAGTTGATGAAATTTCTATGGTGCCTATGGATTTATTAAAGTTATTAGTAAAACATAATATTCATATTTTAGCTTTTGGTGACCCTTTTCAGCTTCCTGCATTGTTTAAGAATCAAGATAACATGCTACTTCAAAGCCCGCATGTTTTTTTGGATGAAATAATGAGACAAGAGGCTAATTCAGAAATTATTCAACTTTCTATGAGTATTAGATGCCGCCAGCCTTTACAAAAATTTATTGGTAAACAAGTACAGGTAATAGATAAAAAAGATATAATAACAGGACACTATGAATGGGCAGATCAGATTATATGCTCGACCAATAAAACTCGCAGAGAAATTAATAGTTCATGTCGTAAATTAAAAGGATTGAGTGGAGATCCTCAAAGTGGGGATAAAGTAATTTGTTTACACAACTATTGGGATGATGGCAATGAAGTTGGCGGAGTGATGGTGAATGGAACTACTGGAATTCTTTATGATCCTATAATAGTCTTTGATAGAGAAATATTTAAGCAGAAAATAATTGGAAATTTTGATACAGAATCAGATGATGGAATATTTACAGATGTTTCAATAGATTATAATTTATTCACACAAGGAACCCCTTCATTAACTGATAAACAAATATATTATTTCATGAAAAATCAAATTCCTATTCCAAAACAATTTGATTTTGGTGATGCAATAACTGTTTGGAAATCGCAAGGAAGTGAGTGGGATAATGTTCTTTTGTTTGAAGAAGCCTTTCCTTATGAAAAAGAAGAGCATGCACGAGCGTTATATACCGGAATAACAAGAGCAGCAAGTAAGTTAGTGGTTGTGCGAAAAGAAGATTGATAAAGGTAAATAATTATGTTATAATATAAGATATAAAGGAGAAATAAATGAATAAAAATAAATCTAGGTTTGAGGTACATTCGCATCTTGATTATAGCAATCTCCGGCTAGTAGATAGTATTAATAAAGCTAAACCTCTTATTGAGAGAGCAGTAGAATTAGGCTTGAGCGGCATAGCAATTACAGATCATGAAACTCTCGCGGGACATATAGAAGTGAATAAAATAGCTTTAAAATTAAATAAAACTAATCCAGATTTTAAAGTTGCATTGGGAAATGAGATATATTTGACTGAAACAAGAGAAAGTAGTCAACGTTATTATCATTTTATTTTGATTGCAAAAAATAAAACTGGACATAAGATGTTAAGAGAATTATCTTCGACTGCATGCTTAAATAGCTATCATGATCGCGGAATGGAAAGAGTTCCAACATTAAAATCAGAATTAAGTAATGTTATTGCCAAATATGGTAAAGGAAATTTAATAGCGACTAGCGCATGTTTAGGTGGAGAGCTTTCAGTAGCAACATTAAAATTGGTAAATGCAGAGATCGTAGAAGACAACCAGTCCGCGCAAGAAGCACATAGTCAAATTGTAAACTTTATCTTATTCTGTAAAGATTTATTTGAAGAAGATTTTTATATAGAGTGTGCTCCTGGATTATCACGAGATCAGTTAAAGGTAAACAGAAGATTAGTTTCTATTGCGAGTTGTTTTAATATCAAAATGGTAATGGGAAGTGATGCACATTTTATAAAAAAAGAAGATAGATTTGTGCATAAAGCTTATTTAAATAGTAAGCAGGGCGATAGAGAAGTTGATGACTTCTATGAGTATTGTTATTTAATGACTGAGGAAGAGGCAAAAGAAAATATAGAGAATGTAGAATGTTTAAACTATGATACTCTTGTTAAAAATAGTTTAGAAATCTATGAAAAGATAGAAAACTATTCATTATTACATAAGCAAACTATTCCAGAAATAGAAGTTAAAGATTACAAGAAATTAGATGTTCTTACGGAATATCCAACTCTTCATGAATTATTTAAATCAGACAATCCTCAAGAAAGATATTGGGTTAATGAATGTTGTAATGTATTAAAAGAGAAAATGTTATGGAAAGAAGAATATAAAGAAAGACTTGAAACAGAAGCAGATATAATTAAATATACTGGAGATCAACTAGAGCAATGTTTGTTTTCTTATTTTAATACTTTTCAACATTATATTGATTTATTTTGGGAATGCGGCAGTATAGTTGGTCCGGGGCGTGGTAGTTCGACTGGTTTTCTCAGTAACTGGTGTCTTGGCATCACACAGTTAGATCCAATAAAGTGGAATTTGCAGTATTGGAGGTTTCTAAATAAAGGTAGAGTAACTCTCCCAGATATTGACATAGATCTCTCTCCTCTTCGTAGACCCACAATTTTCAAAAAGATTAGAGAAGAGCGTGGTGAGTTAGGAGTAGTTCAAGTATGTGCTTTTGGAACCGAAGGTACTAAATCAACTGTACAGACTGCATGTCGTGGTTATAGAACAGAAGATTTTCCAGATGGAATAGATGTAGATACTGCTCAGTATATATCTAGTTTAATTCCTACAGTGCGTGGATTCCTTTGGCCGCTTAAAGATGTAGTTAATGGTAATACAGAAGAGAATAGGAAACCAATTAAACCTTTTATTAAAGAAGTAGAGAAGTATCCTGGTTTGTTAGATATTATGCTAAAAATAGAAGGATTGGTCAATAAAAAGACAGTACATGCTTCTGGAGTATTGCTTTTAGATAATAATGATCCTTATGAATTTTGTTGTCTTATGAAAGCTCCTGGCGGCGATATAATTACTCAGTATGATTTAGAATCAGTAGAGCCAGCAGGTTTGACAAAGTATGATTTTCTTGTTACAAAAGTTATAGATAAGATGATAAGTAATATAGATTTATTAAAAAATAATGAACTCTTACCCAAAGAAGAGTCTTTAAAAGAAACTTATAATAATCTTCTTCACCCAGATATTATAGATATTGATAGTTCAGAAATTTGGAAATCACTTGGTGAAGGATCTGTATTAGATTGTTTTCAATTTTCTTCAGGTACAGGACTTGATATTGCAAAAAGAATCAAGCCAGAAGATATCATTGAGATGACACTTGCTAATGCTTTGATGCGCTTGATGGGCGAAAAAGGTCAAGAATCTCCAGCAGATAGATTCTTAAGATTAAGAAATAATATGAACTTGTGGTACAAAGAGATGAAAGATGCTGGTTTATCCGATGAAGAAATGAAGTTCCTTGAGCCGCATTACTTAGAATATTATGGATGTATTCTTACACAAGAGCGCATGATGGAAATCTTAATGGATCCAAATATCGCTGGATTTACATTGGTAGAAGCTGATACAGCTAGAAAGACAGTAGCAAAAAAATTGATGGATAAGATCCCTGCATTAAAAGAGATGTTCTATTCAAAATTTACGAATATGGCATTTGCAAATTATGTTTGGGATACTGCAGTAAAGCCTAGTCTTATGTATTCATTTTCGCTTTTACATTCACTTCCTTATTCATTCGTTGGAGTACAAACTTTAAATCTTGCAACTAAATTTAATCCTATATATTGGAATACAGCATGCTTATTAGTGAATTCTGGATCTATTGAAACAGAAGAAAGCAAAAGTACAGATTATGGACGAATAGCTCGCGCGATAGGAGAAATTACGTCTAGAGGTATAAAAGTTTCATTGATAGATATTAATCGTTCACAATTTGGTTTTTATCCAGATATAGAAAATAATGAGATTTTGTTTGGATTAAAAGGTGTTAATGGTATAGGAGATGATGTAGCTGAAAAAATAATTTCTAATAGACCATATAATAGTATGGTTGATTTTATGAATAAGACAAAACTTAATCGTTCTGCAATGGTGCAGCTAATTAAGTCTGGAGCTTTTGATAAGTTAGAAAAAATTCCAAGACAATTGATTATGGGTAATTATATATGGATTACTTGTGGCAAAAAAACTAAATTAAATCTACAGAATTTCTCTGGATTAATAAATGCAAATTTGATTCCAGATGCTCTATCATATCAAGTTAGGGTATTTAATTTCACAAAATACATTAAGAAATTTTTAAAATCTGGAGAATATTACATTCTTGATAATTCAGCATTAAATTTTATAGCAGAAAATTATGATAGTGATCATTTATTTATTCAAGAGGAAGAAGTATACAAAATGCCTATAGATAAGTGGGAATCTATTTATCAGTCTGAAATGGATGTTGCGCGGGACTGGATTAAGAGTAATTTAGAAGAAACTTTAGATAAATTTAATAGTTTAATCTTTTATGATGATTATTTAAAATATGGTAAAGGGAGCATCTCATCTTGGGAAATGGAAAGCTTATGTTTTTATCATACAAGTCACGAATTAAAAGATATAGATGTGCATAGATATGGTATCAGTAGTTATTCTGATCTTCCTGCCGAACCAATAGTAGAGAAATGGTTTAAACGTAATAAAATGGATTTACCAATATATAAATTATATAAGATAATTGGAACTGTTATAGATAAAAATAAAACTAAAAGTACATTATCTTTGTTAACTGTTGAAGGTGAGGTAGTGGAAGTTAAATTTACTAATGAATATTTCTCTATGTTTGATAAACAAATTTCTGAGAAGCGTGAAGATGGAACTAAGAAGATTGTTGAAAAATCTTGGTTTAAACGCGGAAGTATGATCATGGTAACTGGATATAGAAGAGATGATAGATTCTTTGGAAAGACATATGCAAATACACCAACTCACCAATTGTATAAAATTATTGATATTAAAAATGATGGAAGAAATCTAGAATTATCTAGTGAAAGGTATAATATTGATGAATGATAAATATAAGATTATAGCAATAGTAGGAAAATCAGCAAGCGGGAAAGATACAATAGCAAGAAAACTGGTAGATATGTTATGCGGGAACTGGGTAGTTTCCGCAACTACTAGGCCGCCCCGCGACTATGAAGAAAATGGTAAAGATTATCACTTTATGGAAGTTCAAGATTTTGTAAAAAAAATATACGATGGGTCAATGTTAGAGGCTACCGTTTTCAATGATTGGGGATATGGTACTCCGATTGATTCGTTAAACATTGACAAAATAAATGTAGGTGTATTTAATCCAGAGGGCATACTTAAATTAGTAGATGATGAAAGAATAGATTTGTTTATTATCTATCTCCATGCTGATGATAAAGTCAGATTAATAAGATCTCTTAATAGAGAAGAAAATCCTGATGTTGATGAAATTATAAGAAGATACGAGGTAGACAAAAAAGATTTTTATTACTTTGATCAAGAACTTGAAAATTCAAATATTAAATGTTTTGTCATGTCTACTAATGGAGAATTATATCCACAATCGTATGCATTTTTAAAATCAGTAGAATTTATCCAAAATTTTTGGTCATAAGTTAAAAATCATTTTAACAGAATAATAATATATTTATGATGAAAGGAGAATAAAATGGAAAATATAATTTTATATACAACACACTGTCCTAAGTGTAAGATACTTGAAAGTAAATTATTAGAAAAAATGATTTTGTTTCAGAAATTTGATAATGAGGAAGCAATGATTGAAATGGGATTCCTACAATCACCAATGTTAAAAGTTGATGAAAAACTATTAAATTTTGGTGAAGCAATAAGTTGGATTAAGGAGATAAATTAGTGAAAATAAATATAAAAATGAATAAGAATTTTACTACTGCATTTAATAGAATGCTAGATAATTATGGCGAAGATATGGCCGAATTAAATGGCTTTAGTGATAATCAATTAAGTTATACAGATTTTATTGATAATTTTATTGATAAGGATACGGTAGCAGATGCAAGCATAGATGGAAATGCTAATGTAGATCATAAAGATATAGTAACATTGGAAAATGAAATGCCTAAGCCGCATGAAAAGTTAATTGGATTTAATAAAATTTATTATGAAATTCAAAAGAAATATGGTTTTAAAGATGCAAATGATTGGTTATATGCGGAATGGATTGGATATTTTTATTTACATGATTCATATAATGCCACATTTAAGCCCTATTGTTACGCCTATGATCTAGATCAATTAGCAAGAGAAGGGTTATATTTTATTGAAGGATTTAATAATCAACCCGCGAAACATTTAAATACTTTTACAGATTTTGTAGGAGAATTTGTTAGTTGGACGTGTAATAGATCTAGTGGTGCATGTGGATTACCTAGTTTCTTAATTTATTCTTTTTACTTTTGGAAGAAAGACATAGAGAATAATTATTTTTATGGATTTCCAGAGAGATATAGGGATCAAGAGTTCCAAAGAATAATCTATAAACTAAATCAACCATATTTGCGGCAAGGTACACAGAGCGCATTTACCAACTTTTCTATTTTTGATAAACCATACTTTGAGGCATTGTTTGGCGGAAAAACTTTCCCAGATGGTTCTTACATGATAGATTTTATTGATGAATTTATGGATTATCAAAAAGCTTTTATGGAGGTTGCTAGTAAGATTCGTGCAGAAAATATGATGACATTTCCAGTTTTAAGCTATTCTCTTTTGAGACAAAATCGTATTTTTGTTGATGAAGAATTCGCTAAGTGGTGTTGTAGACACAATATGGAATGGGGAGATAGCAATTTCTTTGTTAGTAAGGATGTTACCTCATTAAGTAATTGTTGCAGATTAATTTCAGATGTGAAGAACTTAGGATATTTTAATTCAATCGGTGGATCTGCGCTAGAGGTAGGCTCAGTAAAAGTTAATACCATTAATCTAGCAAGAATATCTTATGAGACAAAGACACAAAAAGAATATTTAAAATTGTTAGAAGAAAAAGTTGTCTTATGTTGTAAAACTCTTGATGTAGTAAGACATATTATACAAAGAAATGTTGAAAAAGGATTGTTACCAAACTATTCTTTAAAAGCAATAAACTTAGACAAACAATATAATACTATTGGTATTATAGGAATTTTTGAAGCACTTGAAGAATTTAATTATGTAATTACAGATGAATTTGGATATTCAACCTATTCTGAAGAAGGACTTTCTTTTGCGAAGAAAATTCTAGAAACAATTACAAAAGTTAAAGATATATTCGTAGAAGATAAAAATTATTCTATTAATATAGAAGCAATTCCAGGAGAAAAAGCTGCATCAGTTTTAATGGAAAAAGATAGATTTTTCTATCCTGAAAAGAAATTTACTTTGCCATTATATGGAAATCAATGGATTCCATTGGGAGTAAAATGCACAATCGCGGAAAAAGTTAGAATTAGTGCTATACTTGACAAAGCTTGTAGTGGCGGCTCAATCGCGCATATTAATTTAGAAGCTCCACTAACTGACTTTGATACTGCATGGGATTTACTGAATAAAATATCTGATGCTGGTGTTACTTACTTTGCATTTAATTTAAAAATTAATGCTTGTGAACATAATCATGGATTCTTTGGCAACACATGTCCAAAATGCGGAGGATCAGTAGAAACAGTATATAGCAGGGTTGTCGGCTTCTTCACTGCAGAAAAATCTTATTCAAAAGCTAGAAAAGAAGAATTTAAACTAAGAGATTGGTTTAAGCTATCTATGATGGAGGAAATGTAATGATAAAACAATATAAAACTAAACCATTTATAATTCAAGCTATAAAATGGGATGGTACTAATTTCTTTGAATTAAAAGAATTTGTTGGAGATGGTTTAGGATATGGACCAGATCTTGTAATTGAAACTCTAGAAGGAAAAATGAAGGCATCTATTGGAGACTATATTATAAAAGGTATGTTAGGAGAATTTTATCCTTGTAATGCAGAAGTCTTCGAGGCAAAATATGAGGAGGTATAATGAAATTAAGAGGATATCAAGAAGAAAGTTTTGTTCAATATAAAAAACCTTGTATGTTCCTTGCTACTTCTAAATGTGATTTCAAATGTGATAGAGAGTGCGGAAGATCAGTATGTCAAAATACTGATCTAGCTTCTGCAGATATTATGGAATTAGATAATACTTATTTAATAGAGAGATATTTATCTAATACAATTACCTCATCTGTTGTTATTGGAGGGCTTGAACCATTTGATACTCTTGGAGATACTTTTGATTTTATATGGGATTTTAGAAAATTTAGTGATGACGATATTATAATTTATACTGGTTATACACTAGAAGAATTAAAACTTATAGCACATAATTGTTTAAATGAATTTTCTAAGCTAGGCAATGTTTATGTCAAGCTAGGTCGATACATTCCAGACCGGCCTTCGCGCGTTGATGATATATTAGGAGTAGAACTTGCTAGTGATAATCAATATTGTGTAAAATTATAGTATTATAAAAAAAATTATGTTATAATATTTATAAGATAAATTGAAAGGAGAGTTTATGTCAGAAAGAATTATTACTGTAGATATTCATAAAAATTTACATATTTATCTTTTAACTTTAAAAGAAAAAGATAAAAAAATAGATTGTATTTATGGAAACCTAGATAATGTAGCTGATGATCTTTTTTACTATTGTAGTGATACAGGATGCTATGATGTTATAATCAATAATGAATCAGAAGAAACTAAAGAAAAGGTTAGAGATTCGGTTGAAGAAGAATCAAAATGGCATGATGAAAAACATAAAATTAATTTTTTAAATTAAAGGAGAATAAGATATGATAGATCCTATTATTTTAGTAACTATAAATATTGG
>Ga0153924_1000044_pt1 | contig 95256 bp, 85 predicted proteins | sample TSNJ008MetaG_FD_104709 | JGI IMG/M metagenome (GOLD analysis project Ga0153924, IMG submission 104709) | Attine ant fungus gardens microbial communities from New Jersey, USA - TSNJ008 MetaG | ecosystem: Host-associated > Fungi > Mycelium > Unclassified | place: USA: New Jersey, Wharton State... | reverse complement strand
TGCGCAAAAAAGGCCGGGACATCCCCGCCGAACTCGCCCACATCGCCGACGGCATCCAGGACTCCGGCACCACCCGCCAGGAAGCCTCCACCATCCTCGCCGCCCACAGCTAAATCAAGCAGCGGCAGGACTAGTCTGTTGCGAAGGACCGGATGCCTGCGTCATGGCGTCCGGTCCTTCTGCGTCCATCACGTAGAATTAAGGCACTATGGCGAACTCCTCTGATTCCAGCAATTCGACCCCCTCGGCCGACGCACCCAAGCGTGGGCTGTTCAAGCGCAAGCCCAAGGAAGCCAAGGCTAAAAAGCCCAGCCAACTGAAGCAGATCGCTGAAGTCTTCAAGATGACGCGGCGCAATGACCCGCAGGTTGTCTGGGTCATGCTGCTGGCATTCCTTGCAGTGGTCGCCGTGGCCTTCCTCATCGGCTTCCTTCTTGAGAACTGGGTTACCGGCCTAATCATTGGTATCCCGCTTGGCCTGCTCGCGGCAGTTTTCATTCTCTCCCGCAGGGCGGAGAAGGCTGCGTTCGCCCAGATTGAGAACCAACCGGGCGCCTCAGGCGCCGCACTGGGCACCCTTCGCCGCGGCTGGGTAACCCAGGATCAGCCGGTTGCCGTGAACCCGCGCACCCAGGACGCCGTCTTTATGGCCATCGGCCGTCCGGGCGTAGTACTGGTCAGCGAAGGGCCCACCCACCGCGTAAAGCCTTTGGTAGACGCAGAACGTCGGCGCCTCACCCGCATACTCCCCAACGTCACCATTCACGTTTTGGAATCAGGTCGCGGCGAGGGCCAAGTCCCCCTGAACAAATTGGCCAAGACCATGGGCAAACTGAAGAATGAACTCACCAAGGTGGAAGTCAACGCTGTTTCAAAGCGCATTAACTCCCTTGGTAACCGCCTGCCGATCCCCAAGGGTATTGACCCGTACAAGGCCCGGCCCGACCGCAAGGCCGCCCGCGGTCGCTAAATAGGCACATGAAACCGCCCCTGTCTCCATGAGAAACAGGGGCGGTTTTTTCGTTCGCGCTCCAGCTTAGGTTTGGGTGGCGCACCCGGCGCGGCAGCCTACATCCTGATGAGGATCGTGTTCATCGCCTTGTCATGTAAGCCGCGCTGGTCAGGATCGAAGACCACAGCCGGGATGACCAGGCACAGGAGGAGGGTCCGCACCACAGCAGCCAAAGGACCGGCGGGGCCACCTCCCAGACGGACCACGTGGATGCCGGCGATCCTGTGACCGATGCTGTAACCCAGCGTTCCGATCAGCAGGATTTGTTCCGCTGCGAAGATGGCCAGGGTTGCCCACGAATCACCGCCGAAGGCGAAGTTGCTGATGACCAAGGCAATGGTCCAGTCCAGCACTATGGCCAGGATGCGGCGTCCGGCACGCGCCATGGAGCCTGGTCCGGACTCGGGCAATCCCAACCGTTCACCGGGATACTTGGAGATTCCGGAAGTGTCCGGGCCGCTCAACCATGAGCCAATGTCTTTTCGATCTACCACACTCCAAGCCTAACGGCTAGCATGCCAGTTCACCGCCCCGCGCAGGGACTAACGGACAGGCACAGACTAACGGACAGCCTGTGCCCCAGGTGTTCCCCCCCGGACCCGGATGGACCGGACACAGGAAAGCCGACTACCGTTTACACGACAGATGATTCTGTAACCTGCCGGAAACAATACTGACACCCCCGGGAAATCCCATCTCCCTATGGTGGTATGAGTTGCCAGCCACCATGGCACGGGGATCTTTTTGTGTCTCCGGACCCTTGGAATGGGCTGCACCACGCGGCCTTCCGGGCCTGTTACTTGATATGCATAAGGAGCATAGATGTTCAAGACTGCGGACGAAGTCCTCAAGTTCATCAAAGACGAAGACGTCAAATTCGTCGATATCCGCTTCACCGACCTCCCTGGTGTCCAGCAGCACTTCAACGTGCCGGCCAAGAGCGTCGACCTCGATTTCTTCGTCCACGGCCAGCTTTTCGACGGATCCTCGATCCGCGGCTTCCAGGGCATCGCCGAGTCTGACATGCAGCTCATCCCGGATGTGACCTCGGCCTTCATCGACACCTTCCGGATCGAGAAGACCCTCGCACTGAACTTCTCCATCGTGAACCCCCGCACGGGCGACCCGTACCACCGCGATCCCCGTGGCGTGGCTGAGAAGGCTGAAGCTTACTTGGCATCCACCGGCATCGCCGACACCGCATTCTTCGCTCCCGAAGCCGAGTTCTTCGTCTTCGACAACATCCAGTACGAGTCCTCCCCGCAGGGCAGCTTCTACAAGATCGACTCCGAAGAAGCACACTGGAACACCGGCCGCAAGGAAGAGGGCGGCAACCTCGGCTACAAGACCCCCGTCAAGGGCGGTTACTTCCCGGTCTCCCCCACCGACAAGCAGGCCGACCTCCGCGACGCCATGTGCATCGAATTGGATAAGGCCGGCCTTGAAGTTGAGCGCTCCCACCACGAGGTCGGATCTGCCGGCCAGGCAGAGATCAACTACAAGTTCACCACGCTGACCGCAGCCGCTGATGACCTGCAGAAGTTCAAGTACATCATCAAGAACACCGCTGACGCCTGGGGCAAGTCCGTTACCTTCATGCCGAAGCCTGTTTTCGGCGACAACGGCTCGGGCATGCACTGCCACCAGTCGCTGTGGAGCAACGGCGATCCCCTGTTCTACGACGAGAAGGGCTACGCGGGTCTCTCCGACATGGCCCGCTGGTACATCGGCGGCCTGCTGAAGCACTCTTCGGCAGTCCTGGCATTCACCAACCCCACGGTCAACTCGTACCGTCGCCTGGTGAAGGGCTTCGAAGCCCCTGTGAACATGGTTTACTCGCAGGGTAACCGCTCCGCCGGTATCCGCATCCCGATCACGGGCACCAACCCGAAGGCCAAGCGCATCGAGTTCCGCGCTCCGGACCCCTCGTCCAACCCGTACCTGGCATTCGCTGCCCAGCTGATGGCCGGCATCGACGGTATCCGCAACCGCATTGAACCCCCGGCTCCCATCGACAAGGACCTCTACGAGCTCCCGGCCGAAGAAGCCAAGGACATCCCCAAGGCTCCGGGTTCCCTGGAAGAAGCACTCGAGGCACTGCGCGAGGACAACGAGTTCCTGCAGGCCGGTGGCGTCTTCACCCAGGACCTGATCGACACGTGGATTGACTACAAGTACGAGAACGAGATCCGCCCGCTTTCACTGCGCCCGAACCCCTACGAGTTCGAGCTCTACTACGGCGTCTAATATCGCCGAGCGATAACGCTATAGGCAACACAAGAGGCCAGCCTCAGTCCCAACGGACTGAGGCTGGCCTCTTCTGTAGGCAGATTATTCCGATTTGCCCGGATCGCGGTCCCTGAGATTGCGGGTGATCTCATCCAGCTTGTCCTTGACGAAACCGGCCGCCTCGGATAGTCCCTTTTCCGCGCTGCCCAGCGGATCCAGTTGGAGGTATACGTTCTTGTCGATGGGCAGATCGTACTCATCTTTCAGATGGGTACCACCGGAAACGCCGGCGAGTGAGAGGTACACCAGCGCTTCGGTCCGCGCGATGCCAGCGATCGTGCCAAAAACCACCGTAAAGTCATTGGGCTGAAAGCTCACGGAATGACCTACGTGGCGCCGGTCCAGTTCTCCGGCAGGAATGGCCTTCTCAGACGGATTTCCGTTGTATTCCATGTACTTCCCCTATGCATTGAGATCAGATACACAAGAAGTCTATAAGGCTGCTTAGCTTTTAGTCATCTCGTGTGGCTGCCACCGCCAGCATCGCCGCTGGAGGTGCAAGGGCAAGGGTTAGTGTTCGGCGGTAGGCGGCTGACCGGGTTCTTGCGGTATCGAGCAATCAGCGCAGAATACTTGGTCTGTTTCTTCTCCGCAGCACTGGCAGCGGTGAATCAATGCCGCTGATTCAATCACATACGTTGTCATACCAGCTATGCTGCCGTCTGATCACCATCAGGGGCACGAGTAGTGTGTACTCGTTTTTCTGGCATTTATCGCGAGCGACTACTTGGATGGGACGCACCCGCAGTGGTGCCGGACTACTCGAAAGCCTTATACATGGTCCGCTGCGGCCCTGCATTTCCGCCCAGGTAGCGTCCGGAGTCCACGAACCCTGCTTTCGTGTACGCCGCCATCCCTGCGGGATTGCGCTCGTTAACCGAAAGTACGACGCCGGCCTGTCCGCCTCCCTGCCTGGCTGTCAGTTTGAGTGCTTCCTTCACTGCGGCCCGCGCGGCCGAGCTTCCCAATCCACGCCCCTGGCTTTTTGAGTCGATAAGGAAACCGCGCAACAACCACACAGACTCGTCGTCCGGCCAACCTGCCAGCATGGCAGCCCCGGACTGCAGTGTCAGCACACCCACCGCCGCTCCCCCTGACTCAATCACGTAAGGGAAACGGGATTCTTCTTCCAAGGCAATCAGGATCATGCGTAGGGGATCTCCAACGAAATCCCGTTGTGCTGCTTCCACGGCCAACTCCGCAACCGCGCCGAGCTGGATGGCCCGGGCGTCGTCGTCGAGCATTTTGAGGGGAATCAACCAGAGGTCACCTTGTTCCTCGCGAACACTGCCCAGGAAGTCCCCTGCCTCCACGTGGTGGTTCCTCATACGCCGGTCTCTCCTATCAAGGTTTCCTCAGTGACCGTAGAACGCCTTTTCAAAGACGCCCCTGGCGCGCCGGCTTAGCCGCAAATAGTCCTCTTCAAACTGTCCGGCGTTCCCGGGCTGGTACCCGCACCAACGGGCCACCGCCTCAAGGTCCTTGCGTGAGGATGGCAGCAAATCCGAGGCACGTCCGGTGACAATCACGTTCGCGGAGCGGATCCGGCTGGCCAGTTTCCACGCCTCCCTCAGTAAGGCGGCGTCCTCTCCGGCAATGAAGTGCAACTTTTCGGCAGCGTCCAAAGCTTCAAGAGTGGACGCAGTCCGCAGTGCCGGGAACTCACCGGCGTGCTGAAGTTGAAGCAACTGAACCAACCACTCCACATCGCTCAAGCCACCCCGTCCGAGTTTGACGTGCCGGGCAGGATCAGCTCCTCGGGGCAGTCGCTCGGACTCCACCCTGGCCTTGACCCGGCGAATCTCCCGAACATCCTGGTCCGCGAGTTCTTCGGGGTACCGGATGGGGTCAATGAGCCGGACGAAATCGGCGGCAAGCTCGTCAGAGCCCGCCATGGGGCGGGCCCGCAGCAGGGCCTGAGCCTCCCAAATGAGAGACCAGCGGCGGTAGTACTCCGCATAGGAGTCCAAGGAGCGCACCATGGCGCCGTTCTTACCCTCGGGCCGGAGATCGGCATCCACCACCAGCACACGTTCGGCCATGATCGCGGGTTTCAGCGGCTGTGTGAGGAAGCTTGAAACTTTGGCGACAATCGCCGTCGCCTGTTCCTGGGCCTCAGCATCGGTGAACCCGGGACGGGCCCGGTGCACGTAGATGACGTCGGCGTCCGAGCCGTAGCCGATCTCACGGCCGCCTTGCCGGCCCATGGCGACTACAAGGACATCAGTCTTCAACGGGCCGGAAGCCGCCACGGCAGCCTCCGCTACGTGCAGCGCCCCCAGGACAGCCGCCCGGTCCGTTTCAGCCAACGCCATTCCTACGGCGTCCTGGTCAAGCAAGCCTGCGCTATCCGCGATTGCGGTACGCAGGATCTCCCGGCGCCGGATCAGCCTGATCAGCCTCATGGCGCTCTCAGGATCCGCGTGGCGGGAGAGCTTCGATTTGATCTCCTGCCATTGGGCCTCAAAAGGTATGGGCGCCAGTTCTTTGTCGCTTCCCAACCAAGCAACGGACTCCGGCGATACTTCCAGCAGATCAGAGATCAACCGCGAGTTGGCCAGCACTTGGCACAGCCGCTCAGCTGCAGCCTGGGAATCCCGGAGCAACCCCAAGTACCAGTGCGTAGTTCCAAGCGTCTCACTGACCCTGCGGAAGGCGAGCAATCCGGCGTCGGGGTCAACGCCTTCAGCGAGCCATCCCAAAAGAATAGGCAAGAGCTGGCGCTGCAATGCCGCCCGGCGGCTAACGCCGGCAGTGAGTGCTTCTATATGCCGCATGGCGCCTTGGGGGTCCGCATAGCCCAGCGCGGCGAGCCGCCCTTGGGCAGCCTCCGGGCTGAGCTTCGCGTCCTCAGTGCTCAGCTTTGCGGCAGTGTTCAGCAGCGGCCGGTAGAAGATCCTCTCGTGAAGCTCACGAACGGCCTTCTTGGTCTTTTGCCACGTGGCCATGAGCTGGTCAGGATGTGGCCGCTCCAAGGCGAACGGCCCCAGCACAGCCTTGGCGAGGAAGCGCTGGGCATCCTCGGCAACGGGCATGAGGTGGGTCCGGCGCAACTGGAAGAGCTGGATTCGGTGCTCCAGCAGGCGGAGGTAGCGGTAGGCGTTATCGAAGGCTGCGGCATCCGTGCGGCCAATGTAACCCCCTGCCGAAAGGGCAGCAATGGCAGAGGTGGTGTCCCTGCGACGAAGTGACTCGTCAGATTTTCCGTGCACTAATTGCAGGAGCTGCACCGTGAATTCGACGTCACGGAGGCCACCGCGCCCTAACTTGATCTGACGTTGTTCCTCGGCTGCGGGAATGTAGTCTGTTACCCGGCGGCGCATGGCTTGCACGGACTCCACAAAGCCCTCACGCCCTGCAGAAGCCCACACCAGGGGTTCCACGGCCTTCTCATACCGCTGGCCCAGGTCCCGGTCCCCGGCGATGGTCCGGGCTTTCAGCAATGCCTGGAACTCCCAGCTTTCCGCCCATCGGGCGTAATAGCTCAAGTGCGACTCCAACGTCCGGACCAGCGGACCGGACTTCCCCTCCGGACGGAGATTCGCGTCTACTTCCCACAATCCGGGCTCCGGCGCCGAAGAAGAGATGGCCCTGGAAATACCGGACGCCAGGGCAGTAGCAATAGTGGACGCACGGGCGTCGTCCAGTTCCCCTGCGTCAAAGACATAAATGACGTCGACGTCGGAAATGTAGTTCAGTTCGCGGGCGCCGCATTTGCCCATGCCAATCACGGCAAGCCCGACGTCGGCGATCTCCGCAGCCTCGAACTGCGCCGCAGCTTCGGCTCGGGACACCGCGAGGGCAGCTTCAATGGCAGCCCCGGCGAGGTCCGCCAGTTCTGCGCCCACCGCAGGCATGAAGTCCGTTGGCGACGCAGCGCAGATATCTTTGATGGCCAGTTCAGTCAGGCCACGGCGGTAGGCGCTCCTGAGGGCAGCATAGGCAGGCAGTCCAGTGATTCCGGCCACCGGGCGTTGGGCGCCGGGCTCAGCTTTAACTGAGCGCAGAAGCCCGGCCCGGAGCTCTTCGCTGGAGGCCTGAACGGGCTCCGGACTCACCCGGACGTTGAACACGTCCAAGTGCTCCGGGCGCCGCATGAGAAACTCCCCCAACGCCTCTGAGGCGCCCAGGAGGCGGTACATGGGCTCGCTGGTGTCCTGATCAGCCGCGGCCAGCTTCTTCAGGCCCGGGTTTTTCTCAATCAGCCGGACCAGTGATTGCAGGGCCGTATCCGGACTGGCCGACAACGACAGCCCGGCGAAAAGGGCGTCCCCATCTATCCCTTCAAGTTCCGGGGCAGCAAGGAACCGTTCGCCTTTTTCGAGGTCACTGAATCCGGCTGAGATGAGCCGACGCGCAAGGCTCATTGCCTTGGCCTAAAGAATGCCGAGGTTGCGCTGCAACTCGTACGGCGTGACCTGGAGGCGGTAGTCCTGCCACTCGGCACGCTTGTTGCGCAGGAAGTGTTCGAACACCTGCTCCCCCAGGATCTCGGCCACCAATTCAGATTCCTCCATGGCCCGGATGGCGTCGTGGAGGCTGGCCGGCAACGGTGCGTGTCCCATGGCCCTGCGCTCCGCGGTGGTCAACGACCATACGTCGTCCTCGGCTGCGGCGGGAAGTTCATAGCCTTCTTCGATGCCCTTCAAACCGGCACCCAAAAGTACGGCGTAGGCCAGGTAGGGGTTGGTGGCGCTATCGATCCCACGGTATTCAATTCGTGCCGACTGGCCCTTGCCGGGCTTGTACAGCGGAACACGAACCAGCGCCGAGCGGTTGTTGTGGCCCCAGCTCAAGTAGCTCGGAGCCTCGCCGCCGCCCCAGAGGCGCTTGTAGGAATTAACGAACTGGTTGGTGACGGCCGTAAATTCCGGGGCGTGCTTGAGGATGCCGGCAATGAACTGGCGTGCCGTCTTGGAAAGCTGGAACTCGGCTCCAGCCTCGAAGAACGCGTTGGTATCGCCTTCGAAGAGCGAGAAGTGGGTGTGCATGCCTGAACCGGGGTGATCGGTGAAGGGCTTGGGCATGAACGTGGCGTACGTGCCCTGCTGGAGAGCGACTTCCTTGATCACCGTGCGGAACGTCATGATGTTGTCCGCGGTCTGCAGCGCATCGGCATAACGGAGGTCGATCTCGTTCTGGCCGGGGCCCCCTTCGTGGTGGCTGAACTCCACGGAGATACCGACCGACTCGAGCATGGTTACTGCCGTGCGGCGGAAGTCCTGCGCTACACCCCCGGGAACATGGTCAAAGTAGCCTCCCTCATCCACGGGAACAGGAGCACCGTCCGGGCCCAGGTCCTTGGACTTGAGCAGGTAGAACTCAATCTCGGGGTGGGTGTAGCAGGTGAAGCCCATGTCCGCGGCCTTGGCAAGCGTCCTCTTCAGGACGTTGCGGGGGTCCGCAGCGGAGGGCTCACCGTCAGGAGTAAGAACGTCACAGAACATGCGCGAGGTCTGCTCGGTCTCGCCGCGCCACGGCAGGATCTGGAAGGTTGAGGGGTCCGGCTGAGCGAGCATGTCCGACTCGAACACGCGAGCCAGGCCTTCAATCGCTGAGCCATCAAATCCCAGGCCCTCTTCAAAGGCGCCCTCAACTTCAGCCGGCGCAAGCGCCACTGATTTAAGCGAACCCACGACGTCGGTGAACCACAAGCGTACGAAGCGCACGTCACGCTCTTCGATCGTCCGCAGAACGAACTCTTGCTGGCGGTCCATAGGGCCTCTTTTCCGATTCAGTGTCCATGCCGCTGGTTCCAATAGGTAGAAGCCACGGCAGCTCAGCCTTCACTCTACTAAGAGTTCCGTGCTAATGCCGCCGCAGTACCACCGCGTAACACAGCGTTTACATTAGGTGAGGCCGGGCACACTGGTGGCAGCCGCCGTCGGCACCGCTTAGGCTCTATCCATGGCCCCAAGCAACCTTCCTGAAACCAGCACGCCCGCCGAAGTTCCCGCGCCTTACGGCACGGGTCCGGAAGCTGCGGCTTCTGCGCAGCCGGCATCCGGCAGGAAGCCCGTCAGCCGGGTCCGCATCCACCACCTTCAGCAGGCCAAGGACAATGGCGAACACTTCGCCATGCTCACCGCTTATGAGCAGTACACAGCGGAGATCTTCGACCAGGCCGGAATCGAGGTCCTCCTGGTGGGCGACTCCGCTTCGAACAACGTGTACGGCAATGAGACCAGCCTGCCGGTCACCGTGGACGAGCTGCTGCCGCTGACCCGGGCAGTCAGCAGGTCTGCCAAAAGGGCTCTGGTGGTGGCGGACCTTCCCTTTGGCAGCTATGAAGTTTCCCCCGGGCAGGCAGTTGCCACCGGCGTCAGGTTCCTCAAAGAGGGGCTTGCGCACGCCGTAAAAATCGAAGGCACCGCCTACTACGCGGAGACCGTCAAGGCCATGGTCCAGGCCGGAATCCCCGTGATGGCCCACATCGGGTTCACTCCCCAGAGCGAACACTCCCTCGGTGGCTACCGGGTCCAGGGCCGTGGTGAGGACGCTCAGCGGCTCATTGATGACGCCGTGGCGCTGCAGGATGCGGGTGCTTTCAGTGTCTTGATGGAAATGGTGCCTGCGGAGACAGCGGCCGCTGTGGATGCGGCCCTGCGGGTTCCCACAGTGGGAATCGGCGCAGGTAAGAGCACCACCGGTCAAGTTCTTGTGTGGCAGGACATGGCGGGGTTGCGGGGAGGCAAGATGGCCAAGTTCGTCAAGCAGTACGCAGACCTGCGCACCACATTGAGCGATGCCGCGGCCGCGTACGGGGAGGATGTCCGGTCCGGGCAGTTCCCCGGACCGGAGCATTCCTTCTAGTCGTCGTCCTGGGCGTCCCAGGCGTCATTGCGTGCTTTGACCTTCTCCAAGGCGTGCTCAGCTTCTTCCCGGGTTTTATAGGGGCCAATCAGCTGGGACCAATCGGACATCGCGTCCTCTTCGATCTGGTGCGTCTTGACGTTGTACCAGTACTCCGTCACGTCTCCTCCTCCATCGCGGGGCCCTTCGACGCGTAACGTTGGCGCCGGTCACAGGAACCGATCCGCACTTTGTTACTTACGTCTCTTGTGTGCCTTATATGATCAATCTATGCCTTCTCTTGCTTCGACTGCACCCATTGGCGCCCTCACCCCGGGAGCCATCAGCCCTGAACGCCCTGTCCCGGCATCAATTCCACGGCCGGAGTACGTGGGTAAGAAGGCACCCGCCAAGTTCACCGGCTCCGAGGTGAAGTCCCAGGAGACGATCGAGAAGATCCGGATTGCCGGGAAGATCGCGGCACAGGCAATTGTTGAGGTGGGAAAGCACATCCAGCCAGGGGTCACCACGGACCAGTTGGATAAGGTGGGGCACGAGTTCCTTTTGGACCACCACGCATACCCTTCCACTCTCGGCTACCGCGGTTTCCCGAAGTCGCTGTGCTCCTCCCTGAACGAAGTCATTTGCCACGGAATCCCTGATTCCACCGTGGTTCAGGACGGCGACATCCTCAACATTGACATCACAGCCTTCATCAACGGGGTCCATGGGGACACCAATTACACTTTCCTGGTTGGCGACGTGGACGAAGAGTCCCGTTTGCTGGTTGAGCGTACGCAGGAGTCGCTTAACCGGGCCATCAAGGCCGTGGCCCCTGGCCGCGAAATCAACGTAATCGGCCGCGCCATCCAGTCCTACGCCAAACGCTTCGGCTACGGCGTAGTCCGCGATTTCACCGGCCATGGCGTGGGTGAGGCCTTCCACACCGGCCTCATCATTCCACATTACGACGCAGCCCCGGCGTACAACACCGTGATCGAGGCAGGCATGGTCTTCACGATTGAACCCATGCTGACCCTTGGCACGATCGAATGGGAGATGTGGGCGGACGACTGGACTGTCGTCACCAAGGACCACAAGCGCACGGCCCAATTCGAACACACCTTGCTGGTCACCGAGACCGGCGCGGAAATACTTACCCTTCCCTGAAGTCCCCGGAAGGTCCACGCAGCCCGGGCGGCTGCATCATGCCCACCCCTCCTGCCATGATCGGAATTGCATTGTCCAAGAAGGATGAGAAGACCCACAAGAACGCCCCGTTGATCGGTATCGACATCGGAGGCACGGGCATCAAAGGCGGCATCGTCGACCTCAAGAAGGGCAAACTTATAGGCGACCGCTTCCGCGTACCCACGCCGCAACCGGCCACACCGGAGGCAGTGGCAGAGGTAGTAGCCCAGATCGTTGAAGAGCTCTCCAGCCGTCCTGACGCCCCGACCGCAGACACACCCGTTGGCGTAACGTTCCCCGGCATCATTCAGCACGGCGTGGTCAACTCGGCCGCCAATGTGGACAAGACCTGGCTGAGCACCGACATCGACGCCACATTCACCAAACGCTTGGGCCGCCCCGTGGAGGTCATCAACGATGCTGATGCGGCAGGCCTCGCCGAAGCCCGCTACGGTGCCGGTGAGGGCATTGACGGCACCGTCCTGGTCATTACCCTGGGTACCGGGATCGGCTCGGCCTTCATTTTCAACGGACAGCTGGTTCCCAACGCCGAGCTCGGCCACTTGGAAGTGGATGGACACGATGCCGAGACCAAGGCCTCAGCTGTAGCCCGCGAACGCGACGGCTTGAGCTGGGATGAGTACGGCGTGCTGTTGAACCGATACCTCCAGCACGTTGAGTTCCTCTTTTCCCCTGAACTCTTCATTGTGGGCGGCGGCATTTCAAAGCGCTCCGACGAGTACTTCCCGCACCTTGATCTGCGCACCAAGATCGTGACGGCAAAACTGAAGAACGACGCCGGGATCGTGGGCGCCGCCCTCGAGGTCGCTCTGCACCACAAACTCGCGAAGTAGCCCCGGCATGGCAGCGCAACCATCCGTGGTCCCGCATGCCCCTCTGGGAGTCGCGATTGTTACCGGCGCCAGCCGCGGGATAGGAGCCGCCGTGGCAAAGGCAGCAGCGGTTGCCGGTTATGACGTGGTGGTGAACTATTCCGCTGACGGTGAAGGAGCGAAGGCGGTGGTCGAGGACATCCTTGCCCAGGGCGGCCACGCACTGAGCGTGCAGGCCGACGTCAGCCAACCCGCCGACGTCGGGCATTTGTTCAGTGCAGCGGCGCGGCGGGGTCCCTTGACGGCCGTGATCAACAACGCCGCCATCACCGGCAACCGGATTGGTCCGCTGGCGGACGTGACCGCGGAAACGGTGCAGCGGGTTGTTGACGTTAACGTCTCCGGGATGATCTTCATGTGCCAGGAGGCGGTTCGGAGGCTCTCCACCGAAAATGGAGGCAGCGGCGGGTCCATCATCAACATTTCGTCCACGGCCACTAAGGCCGGCTCGCCCGGGACATGGGTCCACTACGCGGCCACCAAGGGCGCTGTTGATGTGTTGACTGTTGGCCTGGCAGCAGAGGTAGCACTGCAGGGTATTCGCGTCAACGCCGTTGCCCCAGGAAGCACCAACACCGGACTCCATGCTGCGGCGGGGATGCCGGATCGGGTGGAGAGGCTCAACCCAACCATTCCCATGGGCCGTGGGGCCGAGCCCGAAGAGGTGGCTGCCGCGGTGATGTGGCTGATGTCCGGCGAGGCGGGCTACATCACAGGGGCCGTGCTGCCGGTGGCTGGCGGCCGTTAGAACCACTCGCGAACGAGTACCTGCCAGGCTTGGTGCCGGTGGCGGCTGCGGCTTCCCCTCCGCTGCCGCCACCGGAGCTAGAGTGGGCTCTTTTCCGAACCTACGGCTTTGGCGCCGGCTTTAGCCTCTTCCGCTTCATGCCGCAGCAGCGAGATGGCGGACTCGAAATCTTCCAAAGACTCGAACGCCTGATACACGCTCGCGAAACGAAGATACGCTACTTCATCCAGCTTCCTCAGCGGGCCCAGAATGGCCAGGCCCACCTCATGGGCGTCAATCTCCGCCGCCCCGGAAGAACGGATGTTTTCCTCCACTTCCTGGGCCAACATGGCAAGATCGTCCTCTGTGACCGGACGCCCCTGGCATGCCTTGCGGACTCCGCTGATGACCTTGATCCTGCTGAATGGTTCACCCACGCCGGATCGCTTGATGACGGACAAGCTGGTGGTTTCAACGGTGGTGAAGCGGCGGCCGCATTCAGGGCACTGGCGGCGGCGACGAATGGACGAGCCGTCATCAGCCATTCGGCTGTCCACCACACGGGAGTCGGGATTCCGGCAGAACGGACAATACACGCTGGGCCTCCCCTGACAGCTCCGGCACGGAACCGTATTCGACAGGACGCCGGATACGCAAAGGGTGCCGGAAGTTTCACTTCCGGCACCAGTTTACGGTCCGCCGTACTGTAATGACAAGCGTGTAACTACTATATGTAGTAGACGCGACCCATATATGTAGTGGTTAGCGCTGTTCCGCGAAGCGAATGCGCACGGCATCTCCGTGGCCAGGGAGATCCTCGGCACCGGACAAGCTGACTATGTGTCCGCTGACCTGCTCCAGCGCAGCACGGTCGTAGTTGATGACCTGGACCGCGCGGAGGAACGTAGTGACGTTGAGGCCGGACGAGAAAGCCGCCGTGCCGCTGGTGGGCAGGACGTGGTTGGAACCAGCGCAGTAGTCCCCCAGGCTCACCGGGCTGAAATCCCCCACGAAAATAGCCCCGGCATTACGGATCCGGGCCGCCACGGCAGGTGCATCCGCCGTCATGATTTCCAGGTGCTCGGCCGCGTAGGCATTGCACACTGTGATGCCCTGTTCAAGATCGTCCACCAGCACCACACCGGACTGGGGTCCGGACAACGCCTCGAGGACCCGGGCACTGTGCTTGGTTGCGCCTGCTTGGCGCGCCAGTTCAAGCACGACGGCGTCAGCCAGCTCCGGCGAGTCAGTCACCAGGACTGAAGCTGCTTTGGGATCATGCTCGGCTTGGCTGATGAGATCCGCTGCCACCAAGGGGGCCTGCGCCGTGGAGTCGGCAAGAATGGCAATCTCCGTGGTGCCGGCCTCAGAATCGATGCCCACAACACCCTTCACGAGCCGCTTGGCCGTGGCAACAAAGATGTTTCCGGGGCCGGTGACTACGTCTACTGGTTCAAGGGGCAACTCGTCTCCGGAACCCGGGATGCCGTAAGCAAAGGAAACAATGGCCTGGGCGCCACCAATGGCATACACCTCATCAATGCCCAGAAGTTTAGCGGCAGCCAGGATAGTGGGGTGCGGCAGGCCATCAAAGTCTTTCTGCGGAGGGGAGGCCAAGGCGATGGACTCCACTCCGGCAGCAACTGCGGGGACCACGTTCATGATCACCGATGAAGCCAGCGGGGCAAGACCGCCCGGGACGTAAAGCCCAACCCGTCCTACCGGAATCCAGTTCTGGCTCACAACGGCGCCGTCCCCCAGCGCAACATCAACGTTGGTGGGACGCTGCTGGTCTGCGAACTGCCGCGCGCGGCTGATGGACTCTTCCAAGGCGGCACGGACCTTGGGATCCAGTTCGCTCAGCGCACGGGTGAGCGCCTCTTCGGGGACGCGCGGGTGGGACTGTTCCACGCCGTCGAATTTGCGGGCGAGTTCACCCAACGCCGCAAAGCCCCGGCCGCGGACATCGGAAATGATGTCCAGAACCTTCTGCTCCGCATCCGCCAGGGTCTGATGCTGCGCCCTGGGCACGGCCGCACGCAGCTCTGCCAAAGAGAGGCGGCGGCCCCGGAAATCGATGGTCCGGAAATCGAGGGCGTCAGTGGCAGGGGCAGAGGTATCCGAGGAAGTGGTCACCGGGCTATTTTACGGGCTTCTTCGACAGAACCCCGAACAGCGCCAGAACGAACGTGATAAACGCCGTTGCTGCGGGCCACAGGACCAGTACCGCGTAAGAACGGAGCGTGAAACCGTAGGCAGACCCCAGATTTGGATCCGGAGCCGGGCCCAGCAGTTGGGCCATCAACAACCCCACCAGCCAGGAAATTAATGCCCCCAGGGCACCTCCAACAAGGGCAAAAGTCAGGCGCTTCCCGGACTCCTCCCCCTGCAGCTTTCCATCCAGCAGGACACCGGTAAGGCAACCGGCCACCAGCATCAAAGCCCCCAGCACCAAGTCACGTGGAAGCCATGAAGCAGGGGTGGCGGCGTTGGCCAGGTCCGGATTACCCGAAACGAGGTTGAGACCGCCCGGTGCAAGAAGCCACCACAGCACGCCGGCAACCACGCCCAACACCGGTGGAAGGACCAGCCACCGGACGTCCCTCGAGCGCCGCGGCATAGGGTCGGACATCGGTTTCGCATGAGCTGGGGCGTGCGTGGTGGGCTCGGTCATGGAACTCACATTAACAAAGGTTCACGCTTACTCAACAAAATGTGGGGCTCGCAGTGAGGGAGGAATACCCTGAGAGAAGATCCGCCGCCGCCCAAACCTCAGGAGAAAACCCACGTGTCAAGCGAACGTTCCGGCTTCGACCAGACCTTCAGGGAAATGTTCCGTCGGCATGCAGCCGGGGTGGCGATCATCACGGCGAACTTCAACGGGAGCCCGTTTGGATTCACCGCTACCTCCGTGGCGTCCCTTTCCGCGGAGCCACCCCGCTTTACCTTCAATATGGCCAGAAGCTCCAGTTCCTGGCCGGCGGTGGCCAACGCCGAGTACATCGGCGTTCACATGCTGGGGCTGGAAAACCAAGCCCTCGCTAATCGCTTCGCAAAGACGCGCGATCGGTTCGAAGGCGATCACTGGGAGCCCGGGCCCCACGATGTTCCCATCCTTAAGGACGTCAGCGGGTGGCTCGTGGGCAGGATCCAAATGCGGTTGTCCTTTGAAAACAACGCCGTAGTGGTGGTGGAGGTTGTTGACGGACAAGTTGGCGAGGACGGAACTCCCCTGCTTTACCACAGCGGAGCCTACAGCAAACCGGCCCCGCTGGACTACGAAATCTAGGTGATCGAAATCTAGGTGATCCGGAAATTTAGGTAACCAGGAAATGTAGGTGACCGGGGAATCCCGGTCGCCTACAGCCTAGTTATCCAGGCAGGCTGGACCCAGCAGAACCTTAAGGTCACCAAAGAGCGACGGACTGGGATTGACCCGCATATGGACCGGCAAACCCATGACCTCCACTTTCGTGTCGCCCATCAGTTTGAGCCGCACCTCGGAATTACCGCGGTGAGTCCGCAGCACATCGCGGAGGTCTGTCACCACCGATTCTGTGGCCTTAAACGTTGGAATGGTAATCACCACAGGTCCGTTCACGCTTTCGCTGAGATCCGGCACTGAGAGCTCCATGCAGTTCAGGGTGACAGCACCGTCATCTCGGCGCTGCAAGCGTCCCTTGACCACAACAATCAAGTCCTCGGCAAGGACAGAGGCGATGGGACCATACACCTGGCCAAAGAACATGACTTCCATGGAAGCGCCGAGGTCTTCGATCTCTGCCCGGGCGTAGGCGTTACCACTGGCCTTGGCGATCCTGCGGCTCAGAGAAGTGATCATGCCTGCAATGGTGACAATTGCGCCGTCGTGCGGTCCATCCTCGGCGATGATCGAGGTAATGGACTGTTCGGCGTGCTGGCTGAGTACGCCTTCAAGCCCCTGCAAGGGGTGGTCGGAAACGTAGAGGCCCAACATGTCACGTTCGAAGGACAGCTTGTCCTTCTTTTCCCATTCCGGCAGGTCCGGGATCTCCGTGGTCAACGACGCTTCCGGTTCCTGGTCTTCGAACCCTGCAAAGAGGTCGAACTGACCGATCGCCTCGTTGCGCTTGAGGGTGATGACGGAGTCGATGGCTTCTTCGTGGATCATCGCCAGGGCACGGCGATGGTGGCCGAGTGAATCGAACGCTCCGGCCTTGATCAACGATTCAATGGTGCGCTTGTTGCAGACCACCGCGGGCACCTTCAGGAGGAAGTCCTTGAAGGAGGTGTACTTGCCCTCGGAGGTGCGGGCGGCCACCATGGCATCCACCACATTGACGCCGACGTTTCGGATGGCGCCCATGCCGAAGCGGATGTCCGTTCCCACCGGGGTGAAGTTCAACGACGATTCGTTGACGTCCGGCGGGAGGACGGTGATGCCCATTCGGCGGCACTCGTTGAGGTAGATGGCGGACTTGTCCTTGTCATCACCCACGGAAGTGAGCAACGCAGCCATGTACTCCGGCGCATAGTGCGCCTTCAGGTAGGCCGTCCAGTACGAAATAACCCCGTAGGCGGCCGAGTGCGCCTTGTTGAAGGCGTAGTCGGAGAACGGAAGCAGGATGTCCCAGAGCGTCTTGACCGCGGCCATGGAGTAGCCGTTGTCCTGCATGCCTTGGGAGAAGCCGGCGAACTGCTTGTCCAGCTCTGACTTCTTTTTCTTACCCATGGCACGGCGCAGGATGTCCGCTTGGCCCAGCGAGTAGCCGGCCAGCTTCTGCGCCACGGCCATAACCTGCTCCTGGTAAACAATCAGGCCGAAGGTTCCACCCAGGATTTCCTTAAGGGGCTCCTCGAGCTCCGGGTGGATGGGGATGACGTCCTGGATCCCGTTCTTGCGCAGGGCATAGTCGGTGTGGGCGTTGGCACCCATGGGGCCAGGCCGGTAGAGGGCAAGGACAGCGGAGATGTCTTCGAAGTTGTCAGGCTTCATGAGCTTGAGCAGCGACCGCATCGGACCGCCGTCGAGCTGGAACACGCCCAAAGTGTCGCCGCGGGCCAGGAGCTCGTACGACGCAGCGTCGTCGAGTTCCAGGTTTTCCAGGTCCAGGTCCACGTCACGGTTCATCTTGATGTTTTCCAGGGCATCCGAAATGATCGTCAGGTTTCGGAGGCCCAGGAAGTCCATCTTGATCAGGCCGAGGCCTTCGGACGTCGGGTAGTCGAACTGCGTGATGACCTGGCCGTCCTGGAAACGGCGCATGATGGGAATGACGTCAATGATGGGGTCCGAGGACATGATGACGCCGGCAGCGTGGACACCCCACTGCCGCTTCAGCCCCTCGATGCCCAGCGCGGTCTCGAAAACCTTGGCGGCTTCAGGGTCCGTGGCGATCAGCTGGCGGAAATCCCCCGCTTCGCTGTAGCGTTTGGACTCCGGGTTCTGGATATCCGCCAGGGGTATGTCCTTGGCCATGACGGCAGGCGGAAGGGCCTTGGTGAGCGTTTCGCCCATGCTGAAGGGGTAACCCAGTACGCGCGAGGAGTCCTTGAGCGCCTGCTTGGTCTTGATGGTGCCGTACGTGACGATCATGGCCACGCGCTCGTCACCGTACTTCTTGGTGACGTAGTCGATGACTTCGGAACGGCGCCGATCATCGAAGTCGACGTCAAAGTCGGGCATGGAAACGCGGTCCGGGTTCAGGAAGCGTTCGAAGATCAGGCCGTGCTGCAATGGATCAAGGTCAGTGATGCGCATTGCGTAAGCCACCATGGAACCGGCGCCGGAACCACGGCCGGGTCCTACGCGGATTCCGTTGTTCTTTGCCCAGTTGATGAAGTCAGCCACCACAAGGAAGTAGCCGGGGAATCCCATGGAGGTGATGACGCCGAGCTCATAATCGGCCTGCGCACGGACCTTGTCCGGGATGCCCTGGGGGTAGCGGTACTTCAGGCCGGTATCGACTTCCTTCACTAGCCAGGACGTCTCGTCTTCCCCGGGAGGGCAAGGGAAGCGCGGCATGTAGTTGGCACCGGTGTTGAAGGACACTTCACAGCGCTCGGCGATGAGCAGTGTGTTGTCGCAGGCCTCCGGGTGGTCGCGGAACAATTCCCGCATCTCTTGCGGAGATTTCAGGTAGTAGCCGCTGCCGGAGAAGGCAAAGCGCGAACCCCCATTGTCGTACGTCGGCTCCAGCAGCGTCGAACCGGACTGAATGGCGAGCAGTGCCTCGTGTGCCTTGGCGTCGTGCTCGTGGGTGTAGTGGAGGTCGTTGGTAGCAACGAGGGGAAGATTCAGATCCTTGGCCAGGCGCAGGAGATCGCCAGTGACCCGTCGTTCTATGTCCAGTCCGTGGTCCATCAACTCACAGAAGTAGTTTTCGGCCCCAAAAATATCGCGGAACTCTGCTGCCGCTTCTACAGCCTCCCGGTAAAGACCGAGCCGCAGTTTGGTCTGGACCTCCCCGGACGGGCACCCCGTAGTGGCAATCAGACCTTCGGAGTAGGTGTTGAGCAGCTCCCTGTCCAACCGCGGCCATTTGCCGAACACTGAATCCAAGGAAGCAATGGAAGAGGCTCTGAACAGGTTCCGCATGCCCACATTGTTGTAGCTAAGGAGCGTCATGTGGGTGTAGGAGCCACCACCGGAGACGTCGTCCTTGCGCTGGCTTTCATCTCCCCAGCGCACGCGCTCCTTGTCCCCCCGGGCGGTGCCGGGAGTCACATAGGCTTCGACGCCGATGATCGGCTTGATGCCCTTGTCCGTGGCTTTGCGCCAGAAGTCGAACGCACCGAACAGGTATCCATGGTCCGTGGTGGCAAGGGCAGGCATTCCCAGACGCTCGGTCTCGTCAAAAAGTTCACCGAGCCGGGCAGCTCCATCCAGCATGGAATATTCGGTATGGGTGTGCAGATGGACAAACGAATCGTTGCTGGAAGTCACCACCACAGTCTACCGTCCCGGGCCGGGCGAGCCCGGACCCGGACAGTGAAGTCCGTCTATGCGGAGCCGGTGGCCAGGAGGTCCAGAGCGTATTGGAGATCCGCCGGGTAGTCGCTGCTGACTTCCACCCAATCACCCGTGCCGGGGTGGGTGAATCCAAGCTGGCGAGCATGCAGCCACTGCCGGGTGAGTCCCAAGGTGGCCGCCAGGCGCGGATCGGAACCATAGGTGAGGTCACCGGCACACGGATGCCGCAACGCTGAGAAGTGGACACGGATCTGGTGGGTGCGCCCAGTCTCCAGGTGCACTTCCACCAGTGTTGCCTTACCGAATGCTTCCAGGACCTCGTAATGGGTCACCGAGGGCCGGCCGTCCTCAATGACGGCGAACCTCCAGTCATGGCCCGGATGGCGGCCGATCGGGGCATCTATTGTGCCTTTGAGGGGATCTGGCAATCCTTGGACAACGGCGTGGTAAACCTTATCCACGGTCCGTTCCTTGAACGCCTTTTTCAGCACTGTGTAGGCGTGTTCGGTTTTGGCCACCACCATGACACCGGACGTTCCCACGTCAAGCCGGTGAACAATCCCCGCGCGCTCAGGAGCCCCTGAGGTCGAAATCCTGTATCCGGCACCTGCGAGGCCACCCACCACCGTGGGTCCCACCCAACCCGGCGACGGGTGGGCAGCTACCCCTACCGGCTTGTCAATGACAACGAATTCGTCGTCATCCAGCAAGATTTTAAGACCTTCCACAACTTCCTCCACGACTTCCAAGGGATCCGGCCGCTCGGGAACCGTCACATCAATCAAGGCGCCGGCGACGAGCTTTGCCGATTTTCCCAACGCCACTCCACCGCTGGTGACATTTCCTTCTGAAATCAACAAGGCCGCTGCGGACCGTGAAATGTCCAGGAGCTGCGCCAAACCGGCGTCGACGCGTGCCCCCGCCAATTCCTCAGGAACTACCACGGACCTACTCACCGGCGTGCTCCCCCGAGGTCCCACCGGCAGGCTTGGCATCCTTGGCAGGCTTTGCTGCTGCCACATGGCGGGTTCCGTCCATGCCCACCCCACGAAGAGTCAGGAAGCAAATGATGACGACGCCGGACACCACGGCTGAGTCGGCGATGTTGAAGATAGCGAAGTTCGGCAATTGGATGAAGTCCACAACGTGGCCCATGGCGAACGAAGGCTCCCGGAACAGACGGTCGGTGAGGTTGCCCAGCGCACCGCCCAAGAGCAGCCCCAGGGAGAGAGCCCACCAAGCCGAGCCCAACTTTCGAATCTGGAAGAGGATAGCCACGGAAACGGCCGCCATGACGATCGTGAAAATCCACGTCACGTTCTCTCCAATGGAAAACGCCGCCCCGGAGTTACGGATGTAATACCAGTGCAGCAGCGGAGGCAGCACCGGTATGCGCTCTCCCTCGGTCATGCTACTGGTGACCCACAGCTTGGTGAGCTGGTCAAAAACGTAGGCGAACACAGCGAACCCGGCAAAGAGCCAGAGCATGGCAGGACGCACCTTGCGGCGCGCGGTGGGCGTCGGCTGTGCGGCGTTAGCGGAAATGTCGTCGGTCATAGTGCTTTCATTCGGGAAGCGTGGATGCTGCTGTCGGTCCTTTAACAAGCGAAAGCCGGTGACCGAGGAGTCCTCAGCCACCGGCTTTCAGAATACTTGCTAAACGTCAGCGGTTGCTTCGCCTACCTCAGGGGCAGCGACAGAACCACGGGCGTCGAGATCGCGGAGCTGGCCTTCGATGTAGGCCTTCAGGCGTGAACGGTAGTCACGCTCGAACCCACGGAGCTGTTCAACCTTGCGTTCCAGGACGGAGCGCTGCTGCTCGAGGGCACCGAGGATCTTGCGGGACTTCTCCTGAGCATCATTGACGAGGCCTGAAGCCTCGATCTGAGCCTCGGCGATGATCTTTTCCTTCTGCTGAGCGCCATCTGCAACGTGTTTGTCGTGCATCTGCTGCGCCATGGCAAGCAGGCCGGCAGCGGACTCAGCGGAGGTGGTGACGCCATTGCTAGCAGCGGGTGCCTTCGGAGCTGCAGCAGCTGCTGCCTTTTCGGCTTCCTTCTTCTTGGCATCTTCTGCAGCCTTGGCTTCGGCCTCAGCCTTTGCCTCGGCTTCTTTGTCAACCTTTACCGGGGCCGGAACCTTCTCCACGACCGGGGCAGCGGCGGCTGCAGCGGGAACGGCCGAACCGGACTCGCCAAGCTTCTTGCGAAGGTCGTCGTTCTCCTGGTTCAAGCGGCGAAGTTCAACCACGATCTCGTCGAGGAAGTCGTCAACCTCGTCTTGGTCGTAGCCTTCGCGGAACTTGGTCGGCTGAAAGCGCTTGTTGACAACGTCTTCTGGCGTCAAAGCCATCTGGTCACCTCGTTGGTCTAGTTAGTCAGTAGGCCTTCCGGCCGTTCAAAACTACGGTACCTAAATAACATCTTGTTCCTCCAATTCAACACCATCGTGTTGATTTGGAGAATTTGCGGCCTAAGGACCATCGGTGGCCCGGGTTCCGCGGAGCAGCTATGCCAGGCTTCTGGTCACGGCCATGGCAATGCTGACGGCAATAATAAGGATCAAGAACCCCAAATCAAGGGAAATTCCGCCCATCTGGAGAGGCGGTATCAGCTTTCTGAGTCTCCCCAGAGGTGGATCCGTAACGGAGTAGACCACATGGGCTGTTACCAACGCCACACCCCTGGGCCGCCACTGGCGGGCAAACATCTGTACCCATTCGAAGATGAGCCGGATGATCAGGGCGATGAAGAACAGCAACAACACAATATAGATAAGGCCGAAAACAATGCCCACGAGTTAGCTCAGATCTCCCACTTGTTCCGGAATGCCGATCGGTCCCTACTATTGCAACACAGATGCCAGGCGGGTTGACCCGCCTGGCATCCGCAAAAGACTTTTGTCAGCTCTGGTTGAAGAAGCTGGCCTGCGTTTCGCTGGCCTTTTTGTCATCCCCGATGACCTCAACGTAAGAGGGAGACAACAGGAAGACCTTGTTGGTCACCCTCTCGATGCTGCCATGAAGTCCGAACACCAGGCCAGCGGAAAAGTCCACCAAGCGCTTGGCATCGGACTCACCCATGTCGGTGACGTTCATAATGACAGGAATGCCATCCCTGAAACTCTCACCGATGACTTTGGCATCATTGTAAGAACGGGGATGGACGGTGGTGATCTGCCTCAGGCCCGAGGCATCTTCGCGGCTGGACGCCGCACGCTTGATGGGTGTCACGGGTGCGCGGTATTCCTCTTCGGCATCTACGGTGGGCATTTCACGGACAACTTCCCGGACGGGAGCGGGCGCCCGGCGCTCTTCCCGTTCCTGTGCCTGGGGGCGTTCTTCGTCGTGGTGCGTGGCGACGGACTGCTCAGATTCGTAGTGTTCATCGCCGTCGGCGAGCCCAAGATAGATCATTGTCTTGCGCAGAGCGCCAGCCATGGTGCACTCCTATCATTTCTGCAGTGGGCGGGCCGCCAAGACGTGACTATTGGAACCCCGGCCCATCATTCCAATACTTTGACGCTACCCCACGGCCGGACGGGAACCGAGAATATCGGAGCCTATTCTCAGGTGTGTCGCCCCGAACCTGACCGCAGTTTCGAGGTCCTGGCTCATTCCGGCAGAAATAGCTGTTGCCGTGGGGTGGGCATCGCGAAGTGAACCGGAAATGGCCCATAACTTCTCAAAGGCCGGCCCAGGATCAGCACCCAATGGCGCTACCGCCATCAACCCGGCCAAGACGAGCCCGTCCGCCGTCGCAATCTTTTCTGCGAGCAATTCAACATCCTGGGGATCGGCGCCGCCCCTGTGCGCCCCGCCGTCGTCATCTAGATTGACTTGGATGAAGCAGTCCAGATCCTGGCGTCCCGTGGCCTCTTTTTCGCGGGCGATGGATTTTGCCAAGGCGTCAACAAGCTGCGGACGGTCAACGGACTGGATTGAGGCAGCGTACTTTACGACGGACTTGGCCTTATTGGTCTGGAGCTGTCCAATGAAGTGCCACCGCAGGCCGAGCCCGGCGAGCTCCGAACTCTTGGAAGCCGCTTCCTGGTCACGGTTCTCGCCCACATCCCGGACGCCCAACGCCGCAAGACGGCGAACGTCATCCGCTGGATGGAACTTGGTCACAACGATCAGCTCCGGCAGGTCTAGCCGCCCGGCAACACGTGCAGCTGACTCAATCCTTTGGCGTACCTTGCCCAAACGTTCCATCAGCTCAGCGGTGCGGGGATCGGCAACCGCCCCGTCCTGCACGTCATTACCGTGTTCAAGGCTAGTCATGCGTCCACACCAAACCTGCAAATCGACCGGTCAGGGAGTCCCGCCGGTATGAAAAAAGGGCATCATTTTCAAGAGTGCACTCCCCCGAGTACTCCACGGAAACATCCAGTGAAGCCAACTGGGCACGAACACCCGCCGGCAAATCCAGGGCCGGAGTTCCCCACGAGGTGGTGGACCACGTTTCAGGAATGGCCGCTGCCACGTCTGCACGCAATTGCTCCGGAACCTCGTAGCAGGCACCACAAATGGAAGGCCCGAGCCAAGCACTGATATCCCGGGCTCCCCGGCGGCGCATTTCCGCGACGGTGGCGGGCACAACGGCCGAAGCAACACCGGGACGCCCGGCATGGGCGGCAGCCAGGACAGCATTGCCGGCAACATCAGCACCAACCAGCAGCACCGGAACGCAATCAGCCACCATAACGGCCAGAGGCTGGACCAATGAAGGCGAACTCCCAGGGCTCTGATGTCCAGGGCTCTGAGCTCCGCCGGGGTTCTGGTCTTCAGTGCCCACGTTCCCGGGGGCCGTGGCAGCCGAGACCATGGCATCCGCCGTGGGTCCCGGACCGTGTGCCTGAATAAACTCCACATGGTTCCCGTGGACTTGGTTCATGTATTGGAACCGAGCCGTAGCCGGGACGTGGCTGTCCAGGCCAACAGCCTGTTCAAGCCGGGCCCGACGAGCCATCACTTCAGAGGGATCGTCCTGCACATGGAGGGCCAGGTTCCCGGCGCCTGTATCCGTGAAGGCTACAGAAACGCCGGGCCGTACTTCATTTCGCCACCAAAACACCTGGTACTGACTCTCCGAACGCGGCCTACTTCAGGAAGTCGGGAACGTCGAGATCATCCGAGCGGCTGCCGGAGAGGTCCGGCTCAACCACTGCGGGCAGGTCGACGTCGAAGCCCGAGTCCGCGGGCAGAGCCGAGGGGCGCTGCTGGCCCCAGTTGCTCAGGCCTGCAGCACCGATGCCTGCAGTTGCGTGCTGCGGTGCGGCAGCGCTGGAGGGAGCGCTGCTCGGAGCTGCCGGCCGATCCGAAGGCACCGGGTTCTGGGCCGGACGTGACTGGTCCATGGACGGTGAGGTTGCCTTGACGTCGTCGAAGCCAGCGGCGATGACGGTGACACGTGCTTCATCACCCAGGGCGTCGTCAATGACGGCACCGAAGATGATGTTCGCCTCGGGGTGGGCCACTTCCTGAACGAGGCGTGCGGCCTCGTTGATTTCAAACAGACCAAGGTCGGAGCCGCCCTGGATGGAAAGCAGGACGCCGTGGGCGCCGTCGATGGAGGCCTCCAGGAGCGGGGAGGCAATAGCCAGTTCGGCGGCCTTGACAGCGCGGTCTTCACCACGGGCGGAACCAATACCCATCAGAGCAGATCCTGCACCCTGCATGACCGACTTGACGTCGGCGAAGTCAAGGTTGATCAGGCCCGGTGTGGTGATGAGGTCAGTGATACCCTGCACGCCGGACAAGAGGACCTGGTCCGCGGAGCGGAAAGCGTCCAGGACTGAGACGTTGCGGTCGCTGATGGACAGGAGACGGTCATTGGGGATGACAATCAGGGTGTCTACTTCATCGCGAAGGGCGTCAATGCCGGCCTCGGCGGAGCCTGCGCGACGCCGGCCTTCGAAGGTGAAGGGGCGGGTGACTACACCAATGGTCAGCGCACCGAGGGAGCGGGCGATGCGCGCGACCACAGGAGCGCCACCGGTTCCGGTGCCGCCGCCTTCGCCAGCTGTAACGAAGACCATGTCAGCGCCGCGGAGAACTTCCTCGATCTCATCGGCGTGATCTTCTGCTGCCTGCTTGCCTACCTCGGGGTTGGCGCCGGCGCCGAGACCGCGGGTGAGTTCGCGACCGACGTCAAGCTTGACGTCGGCATCGCTCATAAGCAGCGCCTGCGCGTCTGTGTTGATGGCGATGAACTCGACGCCCCGAAGGCCGACCTCGATCATACGGTTGACTGCGTTCACGCCACCGCCGCCGATGCCGACGACCTTGATGACGGCCAAGTAATTCTGCGGTGCTGCCACGTTTCGTGCCCCTTGCTTGTGTCCTATAGCGAAACTGATCGAGTCCAACGTGAATCCTTGGACCTTAACCCTCTAGTTGAAGGTTATAGTTATGTCAAGTAACTCTACTGCGACGGTATTTCCTCTGGTTCCCACATGCAATCTCCGCTTGCGCGTGTCGTGTGATTGCCGTGAAATAAGGCCACCGTCCCCATAAAGGTTACGTTCTCAATACTGCTCATTTAGTAAATGGATGCCGCGGAACACTGACGTCATAGACGTTGACCGGAACCTTCGGATCCGCTGGCATCTTCAGCAATGCCTCAAGTGCCTTGGCCTTCAGCTCCCTGTCCTCGGCATTGCCCCAGACTACCGTCTTTCCGTCCACCAGCTTGAGCTCAACGGCGTCCGGGGAAGCGGCAGAGGCAGTGGACATCCTGGCAAGAATATCCGCGGGCAAGGTGTCCAGGACAGCGGCAATAGCTTTGAACAATTCGGTGTTGGTGGCCCCAACGCCAGCGTCTATCAACGGCAGCGCTACAGCATCCAAGTCCTGGGTTGCACCGAGCTGCACGCCATCGACGTCCACCATCACATAGCTATCGCCCTGCTTCAAAAGTGCCACGGGCACGCGCTCGTTCACACGGACCAGCAACTCGGAGGGAGGCCGGGCTTCCATGGTGGCCGAACGGACCTGCACCAGCGGCTTCAGGAGCTCGTTGATCTCCTGCTCACTGACTTGAGGCAACGGCTTACCTTCAAGCCCGGAGAGAGCACTTTTTACCGCATCCGGGGTCACTAATGATGTGCCGTCCACGGTAATGGTTCGAACGGCCAACGCGGGCGAAAATATGGCTGCCGCGATCAGTGCACCTACCAGCACGGCCACAATGGAGACTGTCCACAGGACAAGGCGGCGTTGACGCTTGTTCTTGGGCTCAGGAAACGCGATGACGTTGTCGGCCGACGTCGACTTTCCATCCTTCGAGGTGCCGGTCTGCTTCGAGGCGCCGGTCTGCTTCGAGGCCGCTGCGTTCTTCGAAGCCCCGAAGATCTTCGAAGCGCCAGCAGCGGGCTTGGCAGCTGGCTTCTTGCCAGTTGCAACCGCTCCAGTCCTGGCCGCTGAGGCCACGGCCGGTCCGGACGCCGCAGGCCCTGCCGGGATGGCGACGTCGGGGTCGACCGAGCGCTGGGCGCTGATGACCTCTACCGGGTCTTCTCCTGCCCGGCCCGCCTTGTTGTGGCCCGCGTCGGTAGAGGGCTTGAAGGTGGGCTTTCGTGTATTAGCCATCCAAAGCCGCCACGATTGCCGGCCCGTAGGCTGTAACGTCCCCGGCCCCTACTGTCAGGACGACGTCGCCCTCAGCTGCCGCGTCCGCAACCGCGGCCACAGCTTCATGTGCGGAGACTAGCCGGCCGTTGTGGAGGTGTTCAGTGATCAGCGTGCTTGTCACCCCCGGGATGGGATCCTCGCGTGCAGGATAGATATCCAGGACCAACGCAGTGTCTGCCAAGTCCAAGGCAGCAGCGAACTCGGTGGCGAACTCCCGGGTCCGCGAAAACAGGTGCGGCTGGAAGAGGACGTGAACCTTATGACCGGCGGCTACTGAGCGGGCCGCTGATAGGGCGGCGCGGACCTCTGTGGGGTGGTGGGCGTAGTCATCGTAAACCCGCACTCCCCTCCCCTGGCCTTTGAGCTCAAAGCGACGTGCCGCACCGGTGAAGTGACCCAAAGCGGCCGCGGCAGCCCCGGGCTCCACGCCCAGTTCCACGGCAACTGCGAACGCAGCCGCCGCGTTCAGCGCGTTGTGCCGTCCAGGCACCTGCAGTTCGAGTTTGTGCACCTCACCGTCCAAGGCAACGGAGACGTCGCCCGGGCCACCATCGTGAAGCCGGATATCTGCATCGTCTGCCGTCCCGTACGTCAGTACGCGTGTTGCCCCCGCTGATGCCGTGCGTTCCGCCAAGGCCCTGGCTCCGGCGTCGTCTGCACATGCCAGCAAAACGCCGTCGGCAGGAAGGAGCGCGGCAAACGCATCAAAGGAAGCGAAGACGGCCTCCGGCGTGCCGTAGTGATCCAAGTGATCGGCTTCCACGTTGGTAACCACAGCGATGAGGGGGTTGTAGTTCAGGAACGAGCCGTCCGATTCATCGGCCTCTGCCACGAAAATATCGGATTCTCCGTGCGCTGCGTTGACGCCCAGTGCCGGTACGTTCGCTCCGATGGCGAAGGAAGGGTCAAAACCTGCCTCCTTCAAAAGGACAGCCACCATGGAGGTGGTGGTGGATTTCCCATGGGTGCCGGCTACTGTAACAACCCGGTGGCCGGCCATGGTGGCTGCCAACGCTTCCGAGCGGTGCAGTACGGGCAGGCCGGATTCACGGGCGGCCACCAACTCCGGGTTATCCGCCCGGATGGCCGAGCCGGCAACCACAGTTTGGGCATCGCCCAGGTTTGCGGCCCCGTAACCCACCTCGATGCGTGCACCGGCCGCTGCGAGGTCCTGCATCACCGGCAGGTCCTTGGCGTCGGTTCCGCTGACCGGGACACCTCGCGAGACCATGATTCGGGCCACCGCGGACATGCCCACGCCGCCGATTCCGATGAAGTGGACGCGCCCGAGCGACTCGAGCGTGGCGATGCTGGTGGTCATGCGGTTACCGCTTCCAAGACAAGATCAGCCATTCGCTGATCGGCGTTTCTAATACCAAGTTCTTCGGATTTCCGGGCCATGTCATTGAGCCTGCCGCGGTTTGTCAGCAGCGGTATCAATTCGTTCCGGAGCCATTCAGGGGTGAGGTCTTTGTCATCAATCAGCAGCGCGCCGCCTGCGGAGACCAAGGGTGCGGCGTTCAGTGCCTGCTCGCCATTTCCAATGGGCAAGGGTACAAAGACTGCGGGCACTCCCACTGCAGCTACTTCGCTGACAGTTCCGGCGCCGGCGCGGGCCAGGATCACGTCCGCGGCGGCGTAGACGTTCTCCATGCCGTCCACGTATTCCACCTGCCGGTAACCCTCTGCGGTGAGGAGGCCGCCGTCGTCATTCTTTACGGCCTTGCCTTTGCCGGTGATGTGCAGGGTCTGGATTCCGGCGGCAGCCAGCGCGGGCAGCGCGGCACTGACTGCACGGTTGATGCTCAAAGCCCCGGAGGAGCCACCCGTGACGATCAAGGCCGGACGGCTGGGATCAAGGCCCAAGGCAGCCTTTGCCCCAGGAGCGGCCTGGTTCCTGTCCAGTTGCGAGATGGCCCGGCGCATGGGCATGCCAACATGCCGCGCACCCCGCAACCGTGTACCGGCAAATGCCACGGCAACATGCTCGCTGAACCGGGCGCCAACACGATTGGCCAGACCGGCTTTCATGTTGGCCTCGTGGATGACGATGGGAATCCGTAGCTTACGGGCAGCAAGGTACATGGGTGTACAGACGTACCCGCCCACACCCACCAGAACGTCCGCGTGGGACTCCTGCAGGATCTGCCTGGCCTGCCTCACAGCTCCGCGCAACCGGGCCGGCAGCTTGACCAGGTCCGCTGAGGGGCGCCGCGGAAAAGGGACGCGGTCAATGGTGGCAAGTTCATACCCGGCTGCGGGGACAAGACGGGTTTCCATGCCCGACGGCGTGCCTACAGCCAGGATGGCAGCCTCCGGATGTTTTTCCTTGATGGCGTCGGCGATAGCCAGCAGCGGGCTGACGTGGCCGGCAGTTCCGCCGCCCGCAAGGACGACGGATAAGGGTTTGGAGGCGTTTGCGGAGTCAAAAGTCATGAAGTGCTAAGTACGCTTTCGTGCGGTCTTGGACATGAGGCGCGGGAAGAATCCTGAACGCTGTTGAGCCGGCAATTGGCCGCGGGCCAAGGACAACACTACGCCTACGCCGCAGAGCGACATGATCAGTGCCGACCCACCGTAGGAGATGAAGGGAAGCGGTACCCCCACCACAGGAAGTAGCTGGGTGACCACGGCCATGTTCATGCTGGCCTGACCAAGGAGCCAGACCATGATCCCGCCGGCAAGTGTGCGTTGGAACGGATCGGTCTGCCGCACCACCACCCGGAAGATGGCGATGCCCAGGATCGCGAACAGGACCAGCACCACGATTGTTCCAACCAGGCCGAGTTCCTCGCCGATGATGGCAAAGATGAAGTCGTTGTGTGCCTCAGGAAGCCAGTTGTATTTCTGCCGGCTCTGCCCCAGGCCCAACCCGGTCCAGCTCCCTTGGGCCAGTCCGTACATACCGTTGGTGGACTGAAAATCGAAGTCGAATTGTTCGGTGCATTGCGCGGAGGCCGTTCCCAGCCATGAGGTGATACGGCAGATGCGGTTCTGGCTGCTGATGGTGGCCAGGACTGCGCCCAAGGTACCCACGGCGCCTGCAATGGCCAACATGCGCCCGGGAACGCCCGCGAAATACAGTCCTGCAGCGGTGATTGCCGCGATGACAATGACGGTCCCGAGGTCGTTTCCCAGCATCACCAAGGCAATGACGAGCCCGGCGCCGGGAACCACGGGAATAATGACGTGCATCCAACGGTGCAGGAGTTTCTGCTTCCGGGCCAGAACGGCAGCGATCCACACGCAAAGGATCAGCTTTGCCATTTCGGAGGGCTGGAGGGTGATGCCGCCGATGTCAACCCAGTTCTTGTTGCCGTTGACGCTGTTGCCAATCACCTGAACCAAGGCCAGGAGCACAATGACGGCTCCCAGGGCCCACCACGAGAGCCGCTTCATCCAGTTAACGTTGGTCCGCGAGATCACGTACATGGCAATAAGGCCCACAACACCAAAAAGCGCCTGCTTAAGTGCATCGGCGTACGGGGACTTGCCCTCGGAAATGGCTTCAACGCTTGATGCGGACAGCACCATCATGATGCCGATTGCCGTCAACGCCAGGGCGCAGCCGAGGATCAGGTAATACGTGGAGCTATTGGGTGCCTTGCTCTTGCCTTCAAGGCTCTCCCAAAAGCCGCGCAGGTGCAGGCGGAAGCGTTTGGGGCGGCTGCCGTCAACGGATGCGGCCTTGGGCTTCCCGCCCCGCGGTTCTTGGCCGCGGGTGCGGGTGGGCGTGCTGACCATTGTTACTCCTCGGTGGTCTGTGCCTGCCCTTCCACAAGCTCGCGAACTGCCAGGACGAAAGCATCGCCACGGTGAGCGTAGGAAGAGAACTGATCCATGGATGCAGCCGCTGGGGCCATCAGCACGGTGTCACCGGGCGTAGCAACCTCGGACGCCAGTGCCACGGCCCGGGCCATGACGGTCTCGCCATGGATCGGCGAGGCGGCTTCTCCGGTAGCGGTCTGCACCCCTTCAGTTTCGCCCGTCGAGGGAGCGATCACGGGTACATCCGGTGCGTGTCGCTTGAGCGCCCCTTCCAGGGCTTCAGTGTCGGTACCAATGAGCACAACGGCTTTGAGCCGGGCGGCGTGGTCTTTGACGAGGTCGTCATAGTTGACGCCCTTGGAAAGGCCGCCGGCAATCCATACCACCCGTTGGAAAGCGGAGAGCGCCGCAGAGGCGGCATGCGGGTTGGTGGCCTTCGAATCATTGATCCACAGGATGTCCTTGTGGTTGGCCACCAGCTGAATGCGGTGGGCACCTGGCAGGAAGTTGGCGATCCCCTGCTTCACGGCTGCCGCGTCGACACCGTAGGCACGGACCAGCGCCGCTGCCGCGAGGGCGTTGGCTACCATGTGGCGGGGAGCCACCGGACCCAGATCCAAGATCGCGGCGAGCTCCGCCGCTGAGTCTTTGCGCTCTGCAATGAATGCACGGTCAACAAGCAGGCCGTCCACCACGCCCACCATGCTGATGGCCGGGGTGTTGGTGGTGAAGCCGATTGCCCGGCACCCCTCCACGACGTCGGCGTTCTCCACCATTCGCTCTGTTTCGATTTGCTCCGCGTTGTAGATGGCCGCCTTTTGGGTGTTCTCATACACCTTGGCTTTGTCCGCCAAATAGGATGCGTAGGAGCCGTGCCAATCGACGTGGTCTTCTGCAACGTTCAAGCAGACACTGGCAACCGGGGACAATGAGTGACTCCAGTGAAGCTGGAAGCTGGAGAGCTCAACAGCAAAGGCGTCATAGTCCACCGGATCCCTGAGGGCATCAAGGATGGGAGTGCCCACGTTCCCCACCGCGATCGCTTTGAGGCCGGCGGCCTGCAGCATGGACTCAGCCATACCCACTGTGGTGGTCTTGCCGTTGGTACCGGTAATGGTCAGCCAGTCTGCTGTCTTCCGGCCCGCCCGTTCCCTCAGGCGCCAGGCGAGTTCGACGTCGCCCCACACCGGGATGTGCTTGCGCTTGGCAGCTGCCAGCAATGCTTGGTCGGGACGCCACCCAGGCGACGTCACTACCAGGTCCGGCAAGCTTTCCTCGATCAGGGGAAGGGCTTTGACCGCTTCCTCCCCCAGCAGCACGTCCACGGCACCCACAATTTTGAGGGTGTCGGCTTGAGCTTCGGCCTTGGCGCTGGTAGCGGCATCAACCACCACCACTTTCGCGCCGAGTTCGATCAAGGTGTCGGCAGCTGCGAAGCCGGAAAGCCCTATGCCGGTCACCACAACACGCAAACCGGCCCAGTCAGCGTCCCAGCTGGTCAATGTAGAGAGCCTGTCTGCGTTCATCTCCGGGCTTCCGTTCACAGCAGCACCACCCATTCAGCGTAGAAAATTCCCAGGCCTGCGGCCACGAAGAGTCCGGCGAGGATCCAGAACCGGACCACGACGGTGACTTCCGCCCAGCCCTTCAATTCAAAGTGGTGTTGCAAAGGAGCCATCTTGAAGACTCGTTTTCCACCACTGAGCTTGAAGAAGCCCACCTGGATGATCACGGACAAGGTAATGAGGACAAACAGCCCACCGATGAAGGCCAGCAGGAGTTCGGTCCGGGAGAGGATGGCAAAAGCCGCTACCGCGCCGCCTATGGCCAGCGAGCCGGTATCACCCATGAAGATCTTTGCCGGCGAAGTATTCCACCAGAGGAATCCCACCAAGGCAGCGCTGAGGATGGCGGCCAGCATTGCAAGGTCCATGGGGTCCCGGACTTGGTAGCAGCCGCTGCCGGCTTCCCGCGGGGAACCACAGGCCTGGTTGCTTTGCCAGATTCCCATGATGGTGTAGGCGCCGAACACCATGATGGACGCACCGGCGGCCAAGCCATCCAGGCCATCGGTCAGGTTGACTCCGTTGGTAGCTGCGGTGATGATCAGGTTTGACCAGAGCACGAACAAGATGGCGCCAACCACTGTTCCACCGAAGGCAAGGTCAAGCCACGGGATATCCCGCACCAGCGAAATCTGGGTGGATGCCGGCCTCAGTCCATCCTCATTGGGGAACTGGAGAACAAGGATGGCAAAAATGATGCCCACAGCTGCCTGCAGGATCAGCTTGGCGCGCGCGTTCAGGCCGAGGCTGCGCTTGTTGGAAATCTTGATGAAGTCATCCAGGAAGCCAACAAAACCCATGCCCACCATAAGGAACAGCAGCAGCAAGCCCGAGGCAGATGGGCCGGGCGAGGCCGGGTTCATCATCCACATGATCAGGTGCGTCACGAAGTAGCTGATCAGTACAGCTGCCACCACCACGGTTCCGCCCATGGTGGGCGTGCCGCGCTTTGTGTGGTGGGACGTGGGTCCGTCGTCGCGGATGAATTGCCCGTAGCTCTTGGCCACCAGGAACTTAATGAACAGGGGTGTCCCGATCAGGGCCACCAGAAGGGCGACGCCGGCGCCGATCAAAAGTGCAATCACAGCAGCTCGTTCCCTTCGCTTGCGGCAGCTTCATCCGCGTTGTCTCCGGTGGGCTCGGCCCGTGGAGGTAATGCTATCCGATCACCCAAATGCCGCAGGCCCACACCGTTGGAGGACTTGAAGAGCACCAGGTCTCCGGGTTCAAGTTCATTGCGAAGAAGCTCATAAGCCTCTTCCACTGTTTCCGTGAAGGAACATTCATCCCCCCAGGAGCCTTCCTGGATGGCTGAGACGTAGAGCGCCCGTGCCTCACGCCCTACCACCACAAGCCGGGAGATGTTCAGCCGCACTACTTGCGTGCCCACCGCGGTGTGCTCGTGGATGGAGTCCTCCCCCAGTTCCAGCATGGCTCCAAGAACAGCCCAGGTCCGCCTGCCTTGTCCAAGGTCTGCCAACGTTCGGAGGGCAGCCCGCATGGATTCAGGGTTGGCGTTGTAGGCGTCGTTGATCACGGTGACGCCGTCTTCACGTTCGGTTCGTTCCATCCTCCAGCGGCTGGCTGCGGACTGGGAACTGAGCGAGGCGGCGATGTCAGCTGCCGGGATACCGGCTGCGAATGCTGCCGCTGCTGCGGCCAGCAGGTTAGTGACGTGGTGGCCACCGATCAATCGGCTTCGTACCGAGACAGAAGGGCCGCCGTCGGGAAGCACCAATTCAAACTCAGGGAAGCCGTGGTCATTGACCACAACGTTGCGCGCCTCCACTTCTTCAGTGGTACCCGGCGAGGCCGTGAAACCCAAAACCTTGGCCTTGGTCCGGGAACGCATGGCTGCCACCCTGCCGTCATCGAGGTTGATGACGGCAGTTCCGTGCTCGGCAAGGGCTTCGACCATTTCGCCTTTGGCCTTGGCAATGTTCTCCACGCCACCGAACTCACCGGCATGGGCAGTTCCAACCACAAGGACCACGCCGATGTCCGGCTTGACCATGTCTGCCAAATACTTGATGTGGCCAATTCCGGTGGCACCCATCTCGATCACCAGGAAGCGCGTGCCGGTATCGGCCAGGAAAACAGTCAGCGGCACGCCCACTTCACCGTTATAGGAACCCTGTGGCGACACCGTGGGACCGGCAACGGACAGCACACCGGCAAGGAGGTCCTTGGTGGTGGTCTTGCCGGCGGACCCGGTAATCCCGATCACGGTGAAATCCTCGCCACGTTCACTGCGTGCAGCCCGGATGCGCCGGACGGCCTCCGCCGCCAAAGCGCCCATGGCCAAGACAGCATCTTCGACCACGACGGCGGGATACGGGCGGCCGTCGGCGTCGGTCACTTCACGTTCAGCGAGTACCAGAACGGCGCCGCGCTCGAAGGCAGCGTTGACGTAGTCGTGGCCGTCCGCGTGCTCGCCTGGTTTGGCCACATACAAAGATCCGGGCGTCGCTTCCCGGGAATCAGTGACGACGGAGGTGGGCACGATCTCCGGATCTCCGGTCAATCGGCCATGGGTGATGTCGGCGATCTCCGCCGCAGTAAGTGCAATCATCTCGGTTTAGGACTCTATCCGCTGGTCCGTTGAAACGCTGAATCCCTTGGATGTCAAGGCGGCCCGCAATTCCACTCTGTCGTCCAGGGCAAGATTCACGCCCTTGACCTCTTGCCACACCTCGTGACCACGCCCGGCAATGAGGATGGTGTCTGCTGCAGTCGCCTTCTCAACGGCCAACCGGATGGCAACCTCACGCGGGTAAGCCTCGATGATTTCGCTCGTCAGGTTCTCCGTGTCCCGCGCAGCGTAGGCGCCTTGCAGGACCTCGGCACGGATGGATGCTGCATCCTCGTCATGGGGATCGTCATCGCTGATGATCACCACGTCTGCGAGGCGTGCAGCGATCGCGCCCATGGTGGGCCGCTTGCCTTGGTCCCGCTGACCGGTTGCCCCGAAGACGACGATCACCCGGGATCCTTCTTTGGGAGATCGAACGGCTTCCAAAGCCCGGGATAAAGCGTCAGGATTGTGGGCAAAATCAACAACCGAAGCAGGCTCGGTTGACACGAGCTGCATACGGCCGGGAACTGCCACGGTGAACGGGTCATGGGCATCCAAGGCAGCCTGCAGGGTCCGCTCATCCACACCGGAGGACAGAACCATGATGGTGGCCAGGGCTGCATTGGCCACGTTGAAGTCGCCGGGCAGGCCGGTGTGCACGCGCAGGGTCCGCCCATCGGCGTGCTTGAGTTCGAACTCCGAGCCCAGCCCTCGGGCCTTTACGGATGCAACCTTCCAGTCGGCGTCGGCGTTTCCAGCATCCAGCGCCTTGGTTGCGAGGGTGGTGACCGGGATCCCGGCAGTGCCGGCCAGCTTGCGGCCCCACTGGTCGTCCACTGTGACCACCGCGTGGCGCGCCCTTCCTTCGGTAAAGAGTTCGGCCTTGGTCCGGAAGTACTCATCCATGCTGCCGTGAAGGTCCAGGTGGTCCTGGGTCAGGTTGGTGAAACCGGCGACGTCGAACATCACGGCGTCCACGCGGTGGAAAGAGATCGCGTGGGAAGAGACCTCCATGGATGCAGCATCCAGGCCCCGTTCGCGCATCAGGGCCAGCAACGCATGGACGTCCGTGGATTCAGGTGTCGTCAGGAGGCTGGGGATCGGCTGTCCGCCCGCGAGGATCTCTATGGTCCCGATCAGTCCTGGCCTCTTGTCCAAGGCCCTGAGGAGGGAGTTGATGAAATACGTCGTGGTGGTCTTGCCGTTGGTGCCGGTGACCCCGTACAAGGTCGGGAAACCTGCATCAGCTGGCTGGCTGCGATAGATCAGTGCGGCCAAACGTCCGACGGCGGTTCGCGGCTCGGCGACGATCAGTACAGGTACGGGCTGCTCACCTGCCAGCGCAAGCTGGCGCGCCCCGCCGTCGTCCGTAACGACGGCGACCGCTCCTGCTTCGATTGCCTGCGGAACGAAGTCCGCACCGTGGCGGGAGGCACCCGGGAGGGCCATGTAAAGGTCACCCGGTTCGACTGCCCTGGAGTTCAGGGTAATTCCGGTCACTCCCCTGTCCTGACTGGCGTCGGGGACGGCAACACCGAGCGTTTCCGCAATGGCCTTCAGCGGCACTGCAGCCACGGTTGCGGGCCTAAAACCGGTCTGGCCGGCTTCCGGCGTTGTGGCGCTGTTAGCTGCCTCATTCTGCTCTGACACGTGGTTCTCCGTTGGTACTCGTGGAACTACCGGCCAGGGGCCAGCGGCGCCCGGGCCGTTAGTGGTGGATCGAAATTGGCCGTAACAGACGCCCAAGAAGCTTACTTGACGAACTGCGGCAACCGCGCGGGGGTTCCCGTGGAAGGTGCCACGTTGTAGGTCCGGAGTACCTGGGACATCACGGATCTGAACACGGGACCATTGGTGACGCCGTAAATATTTCCCTTGGGGCGCTGGAGGACAACTTCCACGATGAACCGGGGGTCATCCATGGGAGCCATGCCCACCATTGAGGCTGTGAAGCCGTCAAACCCGGGCAGCCCATCCTCGCGAGGCGCCTGGGACGTTCCCGTCTTGGCCCCAACGCGGTAGCCGTCAATGGCTGCATCCTTGATCTGACCCTCCGTGACGGCGCTCTCCAGGATGTCCCGGACTTGCTGGGCAGTTTCCTTGGACACCACTTGGCGCGAGTCCTTGGCGGGTACCTTTTGTTCCTCGCCACCAGGGGGGATGTAGCCATCAATGAGCCTGGGCTGGAGCATCACGCCATTATTGGCGATGCTTTGGAACGCCCTAACTGTCTGCAGCGTCGATTGTGAGACACCCTGACCGAAAAGCACCGTGTACTGCTGGCGGTCATCCCATTGCTCGGGCTTAGCCAGGATTCCGGTAGCCTCTGCGGGCAGCCCGATGTCCGTCTGCTCCCCAATGCCGAACTTCGTCAACCAGTCATAGCGCTGTTCCTTGGTGAGCCGGCTGCCCGCCATGACCGTTCCGGTATTCATGGACCAACCCAGGATTCCGGCCAACGTCCGTTCCTCTGTACCGTGCTCGAAGGCATCGGTGAACGTCTGGCCGTCAATGGTGTACGCCGACGGAATGGTGAAGTGATCCAAAGGGAAAGACTTCCCTTCCTCGATCACAGCGGCGGCAGTAATCATCTTCTGCACGGAACCGGGTTCATAGGCGGCGGTGACGGACCTGACCCCCCGGTCCTTGGCATCGACCTTTCCGGGGTCATTGGGATCCGGAGCGTTGGTATCAGCCAAGGCAATGAGATTGCCCGTTTTGGTGTCCATCACAATGATCGAACCCCACTCGGCGTTCATTTTATTGACTTGGCTCTGGATGGCTTGCTGCGCAAAATACTGAATATCGGTGTTGATGGTCAGTTTGACGTCGCTGCCATCAACGGCAGGGGTGAGTTCATCTGTTGCAACAGGAATCCTCAGGCCATCAGCGCCGATTTCGAAGACGCGTTTGCCTTCGGCGCCCCGCAGGATCTCGTCCTGGGTCTGCTCAATGCCGGCTTGGCCGCTGGTTCCGTCCTTGAGGAAACCCACCACACCGCCGGCGATGCTGCCATTGGGATAGACGCGCTTGCTGACACCTTCGGCACTCAGGCCCGGGATATACAGCTTGGAAATCCGGTCTTCGAGTTCCGGCTTCACATCCTTGGCCACCATAAAGTACTTCTTGTCGCCCGTGAGTGACTCACGGATGGTGCTTTCATTGGCCCCCAGCAGCCCCGCGAGATCGGCAATCCCCTGATCGCGGGTGATCTCATCCAGTTTCTCGGTCTTCTCATTGAAACGGTGGAAGGTTTCTGTACTGGTATTGACCGTTTGGTCCACCACGATGTTGTAGCGGATCACGCTGCTGGCCAGCACAGTGCCGTTGGCATCCACAATCTGACCACGCTCTGCAGGGAGCACCTGGGGCGTCAAACGGCTCGCCAACGCAGCCTCGGCCATCCCGCCCATGTCCAGGCCTTGGACCATGAACAGCTTGCCGCCCACAACAAGAAGCAGGGTCAGCATGATGCCAAGGCCAACGCGCAACCGCTTTCTAGCCGCCGGCGTCTTCGTTTTTTTCGATGTGCCGGGGTTCTTTGCCACGTTGATTCCTTGCTGCTGGCCCTGCTCTGGTGGTTTGACGATCTACTGTCCTGGCGCCTTCTGCAGGGGTGCCGGTACGGATCCCCCGTTGAGTTCTACAGGCGGGGCAGCCGCGGGAGAAGCAGCGTTTGCCGCCGGAGTGGCCGGAGTTGCTGCAGGGGCCACAGGAGTTGCTTCCGGTTTGCGGTTTTCCAGCGGATCCTTGGTAGTCACCGAGGGAACCACATCAATGAGCCCCTCAACTGCAGGAGCGGCAAGCAGTGCTCCGGGGTTATCTCCCTTAACCGCCGGTGCTGCCTTGCCGGTCACTGCCATGGTGTTCAGATCGATCTGACCCTTGACCGTGGAAGCAACCATTCCCAATTCTGCCGCCTTTGCGGCCAGGTTCTGCGGAGCTTCGTAGTTCTGTTTCTTCTGTGTCAGATCCTGGTTTTCCTTGTTCAGCGTGGCAGCCTCCGCCTTCAGCTGCACCAGCTGGTACTGCGCCGTTGACACTGAGATGTTCAACACCAGGACGGTCAGGAGAGCAGCTGCCATTGCCACGAAGCAGAGCACCACAAAAGGGGTCCTCCGCCTGCCCGGCGCACTGCGCACCACTGACAAGGGAGTTCTGGCCTTGCGCCCGCTCTCTGCCCGTTCACCGGGCGCGGAAACGCTACGGGCGGCGCTGCCCACCGTGGAGGGCAAAGTCTTCGCTGCGGCGTTGCTCATGCGTCTCTCCTCGGTTTGATACGCTCCACTGCCCTCAAACGGGCAGACGCCGCGCGGGGATTTTCAGCGATTTCTGCTGCCGTGGGCACTTCCGTGCCCTTGGTGATGGTCTTTAGTTCAGGTTTGTGTTCTTCAAGCTCCACCGGAAAGCCAAGTGGGGCTGAGGATTTGGAGCCCGATTGGAACACGGACTTCACGATTTTGTCCTCCAGCGAGTGATAGGACATCACCACGATCCGGCCGCCCATGGCAGTAGCGGCCACAGCCGCCGGGACTGCCCGTTCCAGGACATCGAGTTCCTCGTTGACCTCGATCCGCAAAGCCTGAAAAGTGCGCTTGGCAGGATGTCCACCGCTCTTGGCGGCTGCTGCCGGGACCACACTGCGGATCTGTTCTACGAGTTCGCCCGTGGTGGCAAAGGGCTTCTCTGTCCGGGCATTGACGATCCGGTTGGCAATCCGGCCGGCGAACTTCTCTTCGCCCCATTTCCGGATAATGCGGACCAGTTCGTCCTCGCTGTAGTTGTTGACCACATCGGCTGCGGTTTGCCCGCGGCTCGTGTCCATCCTCATGTCCAAGGGAGCATCGTAGGAGTACGCGAAGCCACGCTCCCGCTCATCCAACTGCAGTGACGAGACGCCAAGATCCATCAAAATGCCGTGCACTTCTGATATGCCCAGATCCTGCAGTACGTCCTCAATTTCGTCATAGACGGCGTGGACGAGGTCGGTACGGTCCGAGAAGGGCTCCAAGCGCGCGCCAGCCAAAGCCAAGGCTTCCTCATCGCGATCGATACCTACCAGGTGAAGGTCCGGGAATCGCTGCAGCATCGCTTCGGAGTGGCCACCCATCCCCAAAGTGGCGTCGATGGCAATGGGCGTTTCGCCCCTTTTTCTGGCAGCTTCAAAACCGGGAGCGAGCAGGTTGATGCAGCGGTCTTTCAGGACGGGCACGTGGCGCTCCGATGTGGGCTTTGCCGCGTCCTGCTCTTCCACGCTGCCTCCTCTTTCCTCAAGTCGCTTGCATGCTGATTCTTAAACCGGATCCCCATCCGCGCCTATCGCCCCGCCGGCCTGGCTCAGGGGAAGTTGAGCCAGGAAGACAGTTCGATGGGCGGCTGGAGATCCCATTCAAGAAGCTGGACTACTGCTTCCTCCAACCGGGATCAGATGAACCCGGGCAGATTGTCGTCATCCGTTTCCGAGAAGGCTGCTTCCTTCTCGCTGAGGTACTCATTCCAAGCCTCGGCGTCCCAGATCTCGGCGCGGGTACCGGCACCAATGACCGCCAGTTCCCTACCAAGCCCTGCGTAGGCCCGGAGCGCCGGCGGAATCGTCACGCGCCCCTGCTTGTCAGGTACTTCATCAGAGGCTCCGGACAGGAAAACCCGAATGTAGTCACGCGCCTGCTTGGAAGACAGGGGTGCCTCCCGCATGGACTCGTGAACGCGTTCGAACTCTTTCTGGCTGAAGACGTAGATGCAGCGTTCCTGGCCCCTGGTGAGGACCAATCCGTCGGCAAGTTCCTCCCGGAACTTGGCTGGAAGGATGATTCGGCCTTTTTCATCGAGGCGCGGAGAGTGAGTACCCAGAAACACTGGCCCCACCGCCCCTCAATAAAGGTGCCCGCACATACCCAACACTGCCACTACCCTCTTATGCACTCCACTTTACTCCACAACGCACCACAGTCAACGCACCACTGAGTGTTTCTCCACCACTTTGAGATTCGATTGCCCCGTAATCCCGCGATTTTTAGGGGGTGGCGGAAAGTGGAGGACACGATTGCCCCTGCCGCGTGACCTTGGCCGTGGTCATTCACTTCTGGCACCTGGTGCCCGCAGTTGTCCTTGTGGACCGGCCAAGGCGGTGAAAAGAGGAGAAAAGGGTGGGAAGTGGAGGGGCGATCGTTAAGTAAAAAAAGGGGTGGGAAGTGGAGAGGCGATCGTGAAGTGAAGAAAAGCTTGGGAGGTGGAGCAACGGGTGGGGATTTGTGGGGCCAAACGCATTAAGGCTTCGGGCCTTAAACGCGAAAAGACCCGCATCTGCGGGTCTTTCGTTATGTCCCTGCAAACCTCAGGGGCATGGCTGACTCAGGAAGGGCCGGTCACGGCCCGAAGGCACTGTCAGTTGTCGTCGCGACGCCGTTCGTCCCATCGCTCTTCCAAGCTGCTCATGAACGAACTTTTAGGTTTGCTCTTGCCGGGTTTTCCCTTGCCGGATTTTCCAAAGGCCGCGCCACGCAACGTAGCGAAGTAGACGCCTGCACCCATGACGACGAAACCGAGGACGCCTATAGGTATGGCCTGGAGTGATACTCCCACAAGCAGCAGGAGGATGCCGGCGATCGCACCGAGCACGCCTATGATCACATGCCGGGTAGACCAGCTGCGGATGGGATCCGAACCCATGGTGTTGGCGAACTTCGGATCGTCCTCATGAAGTTGCTTTTCAAGTTGCTCAAGCAGCTTCTGTTCATGCTCCGAGAGGGGCATCGCGACCTCCTTTAGTCAGCCAGCGTCTGGACACAACGCTTCCTGTGCGTCTGTTTCCATAACGATCGGACCAAGAAAATCGTTCCCCCAAAATCCCCTCTTGGTTCAGCGGGCATCTCGGGGCCGACTGTTAAGGAAACAGTTTGTCCAGACGATCTAAATCTCTGTAATAAATAGGATAGTTTGTCCGACGCCGTTCTGAAAGACGCCCGGAGTCCCGCCCTTGAACACTGCTCCGCTCAACCGTCAGCAACCGGCTTTCCCGGCTCCAGCAAACGGGCCGGAAGCAACGTTTTGGACCCGAAGCGTTCGGAGACGCGGTCCAGCGCCTGTTCGGCTGCCCGCCAGTTGTCGTCCCGGCGATCAAGGCTCAGTTGTAGAGACGTCTGACCAGCCGGCTCCAGTTGCTCAGCACGGACCCCTACCAAGCGGACATTCATGGAGCGGGTGCCCAAAGACTCAAGGAGTTGGACTGCCACCTGGTAAATCAATTGGGCGCTGTCCACAGGCGTTTGCAGGGTCCGGCTGCGTGTAACGGTGGAAAAGTCGGAGTAGCGCAGTTTCAATGCCACAGTCCTTGCCAACATTCCTGAACCGCGGAGCCGGGTAGCGGTTCGGTGCGCGAGTCGCAGCAGTTCCCTGTGCAGTAGTGCCTCGTCCCCTGTATCCACAGCGAACGTCTCCTCCGCTCCGATACTTTTCTCAAGCCGGGCCGGAGTCACGGGCCGTGGGTCAATCCCCATGGACAATCGATGGACATGCTCGCCGCTGGCTCCCAGGACCCGTTTGAGCGAGGCGAGCGGCGTTGCAGCGACGTCGGCTACGGTGCGTATTCCCAGGCGGGACAGTACTTCGGCCGTCTTGCCGCCAACGCCCCACAATGCCCCGACCGGCAGCGTATGGAGGTAAGAAACGGAGTCAGCGGCATCGATCTGAAGTATGCCATCAGGCTTGCACCTGGTGGATGCAATCTTGGCCACGAACTTGGTACTGGCGATTCCCACTGATGCCGTGATGCCCAGCTCGGCCAAGACCCTGCGGCGAATAAGGTGGCCAATTTCCAATGGGGATCCCAGCCGACGAATTGCACCGCCAACGTCCAGGAAAGCCTCGTCCACGCTGAGCGGCTCAACGAGGTCGGTAATGGAGGCGAAGATCTCCATGAGCCGGGCAGAGACCTCGTAATACTCCTTGTGGCGGGGGTTGATGATCACCGCCGAGGGGCACCGCCTCATAGCGATGGACATTGGCATAGCTGACTTCACGCCAGTGGCCCTGGCCTCATAGGAAGCCGAAAGCACCACCGAGCGCTCGGCGGGGAATCCAACAATGACAGGCTTCCCGCGAAGCTCGGGGCGGCTGCGCAGCTCAACGGAAACGAAGAAGGCGTCCATATCCACGTGAAGTATGCTGGTTCGCCGCATTTCCCGCAGGGCATCTCCAGCGCTGCGGGCTGACTCGCTGCCAGCGCTTTGCGCGCCACCGAATGCTTCCTGCCTCACATCGGCAATACTATGCCCGGCCACTGACTAAACTGGAGGCACAGTCCGGCTCAGACCCAGGAAGGCTACCCTGTGAAGCTCTTTGGAACTCCTCAATCGCGAGGGTTTGCCCTGCTCGCAGTCAGTGTCGCTTTGGCGGCCTCAGCGTGCACCCCATCGCCCGGAGGTTCGGCAGCGCCGTCTGCATCAGGTTCTTCGTCGGCTTCCCCTGCTTCGACACCTACGCCGTCAACCTCGGGAGCGGGCTCCACAGCTTCACCTGGAACCACCGCACCCACTGAGTCCGCCACGCCCGCGCAGGATGCAACAGCCACGGTGAACGCCTTGGTTCCGGGATTTCCAGCGCAGCTCATACCAGTGATGCCCAACACGTCCGTCCGCTCAAGCAGCGTGGATAAGAGTGACTCTGTTGCCACCGTGGCGCTCGTGGGAACGGTCAAGGCGCCGCCGGAGGGAGTGGTGGACTATTACAAGTCCTCCATGGAAGCCCAAGGTTTCAAACTTGTCCCGGGCCCCTCGGCTGTTGGGAATGTCACTTCTTTGGACTTCATCCGTGGCGATGGTGAAACGGTGAATGTCTCGGTTCGTCAAAAGGAGGGCGTCTCAACGTTCACTATCGGCGCGAACGTAGCCGCCGGGTCCGTCAAGTGAGCGTAGCTTCTTCGGTGAGTTCGGAGCAGTCCGAGTTCATTGCCGGAGTCTCCGGAAGGTTGAACGGGTTCCTTTCAGCGCAGCAGGAGCTCATGGCTTCGGTTTCTCCCGATGTGGAGCCGCTAATCGGATCAATCTCGAATTTGGTCACCGGCGGCAAGCGCCTGAGAGCCCTCATGTGCTACTGGGGTTGGCGCGGGGCTGGCGGCTCCGCGGGAAGCCCGGAGATCGTCACGGCCGGATGCGCCTTGGAGCTCTTCCAGGCAGCTGCCCTGATCCACGACGACATTATTGACCGCTCAGACACCCGCCGCGGCGGACCCAGCGTGCATAAAAGGTTCAGCCAACTCCATGAACTCAATGGCTGGGCCCTGGACAGTGGCCGTTTTGGTGACGCAGCAGCAATCCTCACCGGCGATCTCTGCCTCTCCTTCAGTGAGGAATCGTTCACTGAAATAGGCCCAAGGGCGGCCGCAGGAAGCCGAGCGCGGCAGATCTTTAATGTGATGCGGGCAGAGGTGATGGCCGGGCAGTACCTCGACATCCTTGAAGAGGTGGCCGGGCCCGTGCGTGACCGCGCTGGCTCAGTAGAGCGGGCAAAATCAATCATTCGGTACAAGTCGGCCAAGTACTCCACTGAGCATCCATTGGCACTGGGCGGAGCCTTGGCGGGCGCACAAGCCGCGCTGATGGAAGGTTACTCGGAGTTTTCGTTGCCGCTGGGCGAGGCCTTCCAGATGCGTGATGACGTCCTCGGGGTGTTCGGTGATCCTGATACCACCGGAAAACCCGCTGGTGACGATCTCAAGGAAGGCAAACGCACCGTCCTGGTAGGTTTTGCCATCAATCAAGCACCCCCTGCCGAGGCCGACTACCTGGACCGCATGCTCGGTAATCCCCTGTTGACAGAGGATGACGTCAGCGAGATCCGGCGCATCATGGTCGACTGCGGGGCTTTGGAAGCCACAGAGTCCTTGATCGGCGAATTGAGCACCAAGGCCTTCGACGCCCTGGAAGGCCTGCCCCTTGAGGACCTGCCCTTGACGGCCCTGCGCCAGCTTGCCGAGGCCGCGGTCAGCCGGGCAGCTTGACACCGGGCCTCACCACCGGCATCAGTCCATGGCCTTTGTACAGGGCCTAGCGCACAGCCTGAGTGCAAGGCAGTACTTAGAGGACCTTTGCGCTTCGTCAGAGTGCCGTCCACAAAATAGTCAGCCACTTTGCCCAGGTGCGCGAACGACGGCGGTGAGTCACCGCCGTCGTTCGCGTCCCCACTGGCTTCCACTACGGAAGGCCGGTTGCCACATGGGAGGCTATGCCTGCCCAAAAGGCTCTAAAAGCCCAACAGGCTTTACCAGGCCAGAGACTGGGCGCGGCGCCTGATCTCGGTCTTCCGCCCCTCACGCAAAGCGTCGATGGGGCGGCCCCGCAGAGATTCATCAGGGGTGAAGAGCCAAATGATCAGTTCTTCGTCGTTGTAGCCGGCGTCGCTGAGAACCGCAATGGTTCCCTTCAAGCTGTCCACCACGTGTCCGTCCTGGACAAAGAGGGCCGGGATTGAACGGATGTTCCGTTCTCCCCGCCTCACGGCCACAAGGGCACGCTCGTCCAAAAGTCCATGGACCTTGGTGATGGAAACATCCAGAAGTTCGGCGACATCCGGCAGCGGCAGCCAATCGGAAACAAGGCTTTCTACATTACTCACGGAACAAGGTTGCCACGCCGCCCTACCCCACGCCTAGCCGGAGTCCCGGAACAGCGGCGAGCGGGCCCATTGTGCAGCCCTTTTGACCTCGTTAGTTGTGGCTAAATGTTTGGTTTGACAGGAATTGTTGTGTTGATCGACTAAGTGTGAGAGATTCGCACTGATCACATTTGCATCATTGATAACATCAGCAACATTGGTAACACTGACAACAGCGCTAACAATCGCCCCCGCTGTTTGAGATGAGGACACATTCCATGACGACGCCCCGTTCGCCGAAACGAACCATGAGCATGCCGGTAATCGCGGCAACCACGGCCGCGCTTCCTGCCGTGGTTTTGTCCTCGCTTGCCTTGGCCCAACCGTCAATGGCGGCACCAGCACCGCAGCCGCGCAAAATCCCCGCCACGCTGGCTGCAGCCATGAAAGCCCAAGCGGTCAACGTGGGAACCGTCATTCCCGCCAACGCTGTGGCCTCCACCATTCCAGCTACACTGCGCCCTATGGCTCCGACAGTCCCTGACAGCTACACGATTGTCCGTGGCGACACCATCAGTGCGATCGCGCGACGCTTCAACCTGGAGACCGCAGCCGTCCTGGAACTGAACAAGCTTTCTGCCACCACGCTGATCTACCCGGGACAAACCATCAAGCTCAAAGGCACCGCCGCGGCAACGCCTTCGCAGCCCGCACCGGCTCCTGCCGCTCCGAGTGCCCCCAGCAATGCAACCGTCTACACGGTGGTGGCCGGAGATACCTTGGGCGCCATTGCGGCAAAGCATGGCGTTCCCTTGTCCAGCATCTTCAGCTGGAACGGGTTGAACGGAAGCTCCATCATCTATCCCGGCCAGAAGATCAAGGTCAGTGGCGGCTCGGCTCCATCAGCGCCCACCGCCCCGGCAGCTCCCGCACCGGCTCCAGCCCCGGTGGCAGGCACGGGCACCTACACCATCAAGGCCGGCGACACCCTGAGTTCCATCGCTTCGCGGCACGGAGTGTCCCTGGCTGCGTTGATGGCCGCCAACAACAACGTGACAGCAACAACTGTCATCTACCCCGGCCAGAAGCTCACTATTCCGGGTGCTGGCCTGCAGCCGGTGGGCGAAACCAAGCCCCTTGTGCCCAGCACGTTCCTTGGCTTCACCTACCCGCCGGCAGTCGTCAGCTCCGCCAACGAGAACAAGGCCCTGCTCAACGCTTCCCCCGTACCCAGCCGCGCCGAGATGAAAAGCATCGTTGCTGATACGGCCAGGCGCATGGGAGTGAGTCCATCCCTGGCGCTGGCCTTCGCCGAACAGGAGTCCGGCTTCGACCAGCGGGCAGTCTCCCCCGCCAACGCAATCGGCACCATGCAGGTCATCCCCTCATCGGGCCAGTGGGCCTCAGATCTTGTGGGACGAAAGCTGAACCTGCTGGATCCCTATGACAACGCCACGGCAGGCGTTGCCATCATTCGGACCCTCATCGCCACCAGCAAGGACTTGGACACCGCAATTGCCGGTTATTACCAAGGCCAGTACTCGGTCAGCAAATACGGCATGTACGAGGACACCAAGCGCTACGTCGAATCGATCAAGGCGCGCCAGCGCACATTCGGCTAGGCCTTCAACTGCGCCTCGGAAGGGGCCCGCATCCCCCGTGGATTCGGGCCCCTTCCCTGCCTCGTTTAGGATCGTATGGTGCAAGAACCAACGCAGGACCACCTGATCGGGACCACCGTGGACGGCCGCTACGCGGTCCGTTCCCGCTTGGCGCGGGGCGGAATGTCCACCGTTTACCTGGCCACGGATCGGCGCCTTGAGCGGGACGTCGCCCTCAAAGTCCTGCACCCGCATCTGGCAAACGACCCCACGTTCCTTGAACGGTTGAGCCGGGAAGCGAAGGCGGCAGCCAGCCTCTCGCACCCACACATCGTCGGCGTCCTCGACCAAGGCGAGGACGGCCCTATCGCCTACCTGGTCATGGAGTACGTCAAAGGGCACACCCTACGCGAGACCCTCAACGAACAGGGCGCCCTCCCACCCCGCCTTGCCCTGGCCTTGATCGATCCCGTCATTGAAGGCCTGGCAGCAGCTCACCGTTCAGGCCTGATCCACCGCGACATCAAGCCAGAGAATGTGCTGATAGCAGACGACGGACGAATCAAGGTTGGAGACTTCGGCCTGGCCAGGGCGATCTCCGCCAACACCAGCACCGGCGCCCTGATAGGCACGGTGGCCTACCTGGCTCCGGAGCTGGTGCTGGGCCAGCCCGCAGACGCCCGCAGCGACATTTACTCGGCAGGCATCATGCTCTACGAGATGCTGACAGGCGAGCAGCCCTACGCGGGAGAAACCCCCATCCAAGTTGCCTACCAGCACGTTAATGCCGCGGTGGGGCGTCCCTCCGACGCAGCTCCGGGCCTTGCTGAGGACCTTGATGAACTGGTCCAGTGGTGTACCGCGGTGGATGCTGAAAACAGGCCCGTAGACGGCACCGCGCTGCTGACGGAGCTCCGCCACATCCGCACCACGCTGACGGACGAAGAATTGGACCACCGGCAGCCTTCCTCCCGGCCGGCGGGCCTCCCCCAGGCCGCTGCGGCAACCCATCAAGCTGAGAATCCTGGCACGGACAACCCCACCGAGGCTCTGGCGACCACCGCCTCACCGACCGAGTTCATTTCCCACCAAAGCAACCCCACCACGGTCATGGCGGCCGGGGGTGCGGGCAGCATGCAGGGTGCGGCCATGGTCCCCACCATCGATCACGACGCGCGTCAGCCGGGCAACCGGGAACTGAAGAGGCTCCAACGCCAGGAGAGCAAGGACCGAGCCCGGGCCGCAGCCACACCAAGCCGGCCTTTACGCGAGGGGAACCCCCGCCGCCGCGGCATCATCTGGACGATCGTCATAGTTGTCCTGGCCGTGCTTGCTGCATCTGCCGGGTGGTTCTTCGGAATGGGCCCCGGATCCCCCGGGACCGTGCCGGACGTCAAGAATAAAACCGTTGCTGAGGCCCAGCAGCTCCTGCGCACTGCCGGTTTCCAATCCGAACCCCGGGACGTTTTCGACGACGACATCCTTGCGGGCCTGGCTGTTGGGACCGAACCTGAATCCGGCGCCGAAGTCCGGAAGTTCCAATCCATCACGCTCTTCGTGTCAAAGGGTGCCCAACTCTTTCCCCTGCCCGGACTAGCCGGCAGCACTTTGGATGAGGCCAAGATTGCCCTGAACGCCGCGGAAATGGCCCTGGGCAACGTAACCCAGGCTTTCGACGACAAGGTTCCGGCCGGCGTCGTGCTTTCCCAGGACCCGGCCAAAGCCACCGAAGTCAGGCACGGCACACCCGTGGCGCTGGTTGTCTCAAAGGGCCCCCAGCCCATTCCCGTCCCTGATGTGCGCGGACTGGCACAGGACGCAGCGGTGAAGGCGCTTCAGGACGCCGGGTTGAAGGCCGCAATTGCTCCGGAGACTGTGAACGACAAGACAGTTCCGAAGGGCGCTGTAGTCTCCCAGCAGCCAGCCAACGGCACGCTGGTGCGGGGTGAGACCGTGACGCTCAGCGTGTCCAAGGGTCCCAAGCTGGTCAAAGTCCCCAGCTTTGTGGGAAAGCAGGCGGCCGAGGCTGAAAGGGAACTGAAGAAATTGGGCTTCAGAGTGGAATTCAACAGGATCTTGGGCGGGTTCTTCGGCACCGTCCGCGACCAGAACCCGGTGAACACCGAGGTCCCCGAAGACTCAGTCATCACACTGACTGTTGTGTAACTGACTGGTGTGTAACTGACTGGTGTGTAACTCGGGCGTGTAACTGCGGGCCGGGCTAAATCCCGGGAGATCTCAGCCAAAGCTAAAGGCGCGGCCCCAACATTGGGGACCGCGCCTTTTTGCTCCCTGCCAATTCCGGGAGAGGTTTTACTTCTTGGAAAGCGCGCCGGCCACGAGGAAGGCCATTTCCAGCGACTGCATGTGGTTCAGGCGGGGATCGCACACGGACTCGTAGCGGTCCAGGAAGGCGTCCTGATCAATAGGATCGGCACCGCCCAAGCACTCGGCCACATCATCGCCGGTCATTTCCACGTGGAGTCCGCCCGGCACGGTACCAAGAGCCTGGTGGACTTCGAAGAATCCGCGTACCTCGTCAATGACGTCATCGAAGTTGCGTGTCTTGTAACCATTGGGCGAGGTAACGGTGTTGCCGTGCATGGGATCGGTAACCCACAGCACCTGGGCACCGGATGCAGTGACGCGCTCGACGACGGCGGGCAACTTCTCGCGGATGTTGCCGGCACCCATGCGCGTGATGAACGTCAGACGTCCAGGCTCGCGGTTAGGGTCCAGTTTGTCGATGAGCCTTAGGGCATCATCACCACTGGTGGTGGGCCCGAGCTTTACGCCAATGGGGTTCCGCACCCGGGAGAGGAAGTCCACGTGGGCGTGATCCAACTCGCGGGTCCGCTCCCCGATCCACAGGAAGTGGCTGGAGGTGTCGTAGGGCAGCCCGGTCCGGGAGTCGATGCGCGTGAGGGCGCGCTCGTAATCGAGCAGCAAGGCTTCGTGGCTTGCAAAGAACTCCACGCGCTTGAGTGCTTCAAAGTCAGCCCCGCAAGAGTCCATGAAACTGATGGCGCGGTCAATGTCCCGTGCCAACGACTCGTACCGAGCATGTGCAGGGTTCTCGGTGAACCCCTTGTTCCACTGGTGCACGAGGCGCAGATCAGCGAAACCTCCTTGGGTGAAGGCACGGATCAAATTCAGGGTGGAGGCGGACGTGTGGTAAGCCTTCAGCATCCTCCCGGCATCATGGGCACGGGACTCAGGGGTGAATTCGTAGCCGTTAACGATGTCACCGCGGTAGGCGGGAAGCGTCACGCCGTCGCGGGTTTCGTCGTTGGACGAACGCGGCTTTGCGAACTGGCCGGCCATCCGCCCCATTTTGATGACCGGCATGGCAGCGCCGTACGTGAGGACAACTGCCATCTGCAGGATGGTCTTGACGCGGGCGCTGATCTTGTCAGCCGTAGCGGCCTCAAAAGTTTCTGCGCAGTCGCCGCCCTGGAGGAGGAAAGCCTTGCCTTGGGCAGCAGCGGCGAGGCGCTCCCTCAGAACATCCACTTCACCAGCAAAGACCAGGGGCGGCACCACGGAGAGCTCCTTGACCGAAGCCTTGAAGACATCAGTGTTGGACCACGTAGGCTGCTGGGAAATCGGCAGGTCCCGCCAGGCGTCGAGCCCGGGATAGTTTGCTGCCCCGCTCTGGGCGGTACTGGCGAGGGGGTCTGCTGCGGAGGGTGCGGTGTTCGCGGTTAGCTCAGTCACCCTTCAAGAGTAGTAGCCCGCGGCAAGGTTGCGGGACTGCAGCCGTAACCGATGCTGCCGTGTGCGTCACAGACCCTCGGCTGACCCTGTACCTTTACGCCGAGGACCATCGATCTCATCCGCGATGTCCGTTCCGGCCTCCTCGGCCACGTCAATCCTGTGGACCGGTTCCGGGCCTTTACCTGCCAGCTGGGCCTTAACCACCGCCGCGTACTCGTCTACGTACTCCTGGCCGGAGAGCCGCATGAGCTCGTACATAATTTCATCGGTGACGGCCCGTTGGATCAAACGGTCATCCTCCATGCCGTAGTAGCGGCTGAAATCCATGGGCTGGCCAAAGATCAGCCCGATCCGCCGGATGTTGGGGAGCCTTTTACCAATGGGCTGGACCTTCTCCGTGCCAATCATGGCCACGGGAACCACAGGGACGCGTGTCTGCAATGCCAGCTTGGCTACGCCCACTTTGCCGCGGTAGAGCCTGGCATCAGGGCTGCGCGTACCTTCCGGATAGATCCCCAGCAGCCCGCCGGAGTTCAGCACGTCCTTGCCTGCCTGCAGCGACATTTCCGATGCCGCCCCTCCCGAACGGTCCATGGGCAACTGGTTGCTCAACCTGAAAAACAACGCAGTGAGGCGGCCTTTGAGTCCTTTGCCGGTGAAGTACTCGGACTTGGCAAGGAAGATCACGGGGCGGTGCACCATCAACGGAAGGAAGATCGAGTCCGAGAAGGACAGGTGGTTGGACGCCAGAATGGCGGCACCGCTTTCAGGGACGTTATCCAGCCCCTTCACCCAGGGCCGGAACAGCAGCTTGAGAATGGGACCAAGGAAGATCCGCTTCATGACCCAATAGAACAACGCTTGTCCTCTCACGGCCGATTGGTTGGCATGCATCCGGGCAGGCCGGGCGGCACTCAAAAGCAACCCTACTCCAGTGAGAAATCTCCGGAAGGGTGACACGATGGATCCATGACGGAACCCAACCAACCCGCCACGCAGCTCGCTTTCCACTACCCCGGACACGGACCCAACGCCGCCATTGGCGTGGCGATCTGCCACGGATTCACCGGCAGCCCCCTCACCGTCCTGCCATGGGCCGAATACCTTGCCAAGCAGGGCTTCGCCGTGTCCGCACCGCTCCTTCCAGGGCACGGCACCAGCTGGCAGGACCTTGCCCGCACCAAGTGGCAGGACTGGTACCAAACCTTTGAGCAGAGCTACCTCGGCCTGGCCGGGAAGACCAAGACCTGCTTTGTGGCGGGATTGTCCATGGGAGGAGCCGTGGCTCTTCGGGTGGCTGCCCGTCATGACGTTCAGGGCGTGGTCCTGGTGAATCCGGGACTGAGCTTTTATGACCGCCGGGTGAAGTACATCGGTGCCTTGAAATACGTGATGCGCACAACCACTCCCATTATTGAGGACAATCCCTCACCGGCAACGGCTGAAACCGGGGACTATTCGAAGACATCCCTGCAGTCGGTCCACGAACTCAAGAAACTCTTCCGCTCGGCTACCCGGGGGCTACCGCAGGTCAAGGCTCCGGCGTTGGTGTTCAAATCCTCCGTTGATGAGGTGGTTCCTCCGAGTTCACTGGCGACTATCGGCAAGTACATTGATCCATCACGCCTGAAAGTGGTCACACTTCCACACAGCGCTCATGTAGCCACACTGGATGTTGATGCACCCACCATTTTTGAAGAATCAGCCCGGTTTTTCCATCAGCACGCCGGTGACAGAGTAGCCTCAGAGTCATCATGAAAATGCTCCCGGACTTTTCGCCGTTCCACAGCAGCTTCAATGGTGCAGGGCCGCGCGTTGGCGTGGTCCTGTCCCATGGGTTCACTGGGAGCCCGCACAGCGTCAGGCCGTGGGCTCAACACCTTGCCGATGCCGGCTATGCCGTACGGCTGCCGTTGTTGCCCGGCCACGGCACCACGTGGCAGGACATGGCCACCCGTTCATGGCGGGAGTGGCACCAAGCCGTGGACGAGGCCTACCTGGAGCTGGCCAGCGAATGCGACTACGTTTTCTCCGCCGGGTTGTCCATGGGTGGAACCTTGGCTCTGCGCATTGCGGCGACGCGACCGGTTGCCGGCACAGTGGTGGTCAATCCCGGGCTGGTCCTGGACGATCCCCGGGCTGTGATCGTTGCGGCGCTCAAGTACGTGGTCAGGACCACCCCCGCGATCGCCAACGACATCCTCAAACCGGATCAGGATGAGGGCGCCTATGCCCGCACTCCCGTGGCTGCGGCCCACCAGTTGAAGAAGATGTATAAGGATACGGCGGCCCTCTTGCCCCGGATCAGTTCGCCGGTCCGGGTATACAAATCGACCGTGGACAACGTGATTTCCACTGCGAGCCTGGAGCTCCTGCGTTCCAGGGTTCAGGCACCCGTGGATGTCAGCTATCTCCACAACAGCCACCACGTGGCCACCTTGGATCATGACGCGCCGGAGATTTTTGACGGCACCGTCGACTTCATCGAAAAGACCGTAGCAGCGTTGACCGCTCACGGGACTTCCGCCGAAAAGGACACAGCCCATGAACAGGCCTGACCCCAATTCAGCTGACCAGAGCGCCAATAAAGACGACGACGCCGTGTGGCTGGATCTGGTGTCGCGGTTGGAATCCACTCAGTCCGGCCTTGAAGAGGACCACGCGCAGGAGAGCAGCCGCCAAGTACCGGACACGGATGACAGCGATAGTCAGCCCGCGCAGGGCAGGACCTTCAAGGACTTCGATCCCCTGGGACTCTCTGCCCCAGCCAAAGAACCTGCGTCGGATGCGGCAACGGTCGCAGAGTCCGGGAGCCAAGAGCGTCAGTCAGGTCCGCGTGACTACGACGTCGAAGATGAGGACCATGATTTCGTCCCCGAAGAGCCCCCCAGCCTGGCTGGCACCGAGCCACTGGTCATGCTTGCGTGGGTTGGTGCTGTGGGCGGACCCATCGCCCTCCTCTTCACGGCCATGTTCTGGCGATCAGCACCCCTGACAGCAACGCTGGGTATCGTTGCAGCTTTTGTGGTGTCTGTGATTTACCTGATCATGCGGCTTCCGCAGGAAAAGAACGAGGACGACGACGGCGCGCGCCTTTAGCTGCACGCCGGCAGAGCCGGTGCTTCAGTAGAGCGGGTGCTTTAGTTTCGTGCCCTGCCACTGACCCTTGACAGGTCTGCAGCACCGATCATGCCGGCACGTGGACCGAGCGCTGCAAGCTCTATCCGGGCCATGGGCCGAAAACCCCGTCCCGTCAGGTTCTTTGCAAAGGATTCGCGAGCCGGCGTGGCCAGCAACTCCCCTGCGTCACATAATCCGCCGCCGATGACGAACATTCCGGGGTCCAGGGCCGCAGCAAGGTTGGCCAACCCCAGCCCAAGCCATTCACCCTGGTCGGCGAGGAGTTCACGCGAGGTGGCGTCTCCCTCCAAAGCCAACGCTGTCACAGCTGCGCCGGAGAGGTTCTCTGCTGTCCCGCCGGCCTTTTCCAGAAGGGCGCAACCCGCCGGCGAGTTGGTCCGCACCAGTTGCCTCGCTTCACGGCCCAGGGCGTTCCCGGAGGCGTACTGCTCCCAGCATCCGCGGTTGCCGCACTCGCAGCGGTGTCCGCCGGGGAAAATGATTTGATGCCCGAACTCGCCGGCCACGCCGAACCGTCCGCGTTCCACCCGCCCGTCCATGACCATGGCCCCGCCAATGCCCGTTCCCAGCGTGATGCACACCAGCCGGCTCTCGCCCTGACCGGCCCCAAAGCGCCATTCCGCCCACGCTGCGGCGTCGGCGTCGTTGGTCAAGAGGACCGGACGCCTCAATAACTTCTGGAGGCTGTCCCGGAGGGGCTCATTACGCCAGGCAAGGTGGGGACTGAAGAGGACAGTGCCGCCGTCGAGGTCCATCCAGCCCGCCGCGCCTATCCCCACGGTGGCTATCCGGTGGCCCGCACTGAGTTCCTCCACGAGCTCCACGATGGTCTGCTCCACGGCGCGCGGATCTGCTCCCGGCGTTGATCTGCGGGCTTCGGCCAGGACACGGCCTTCGGCGTCCACGACGCCTGCTGCCACCTTGGTGCCGCCGATATCTATCCCGATCGCAAGTCCCCTGCGGCCCAGATGACTCCGCCGGGCTGCCCATGGCACATCCTTCCGCGCCGAGGCCGGATACTTGGGTCTGACCAGGGAACTGGAGCGTAGTGATGGCATCCCAACATCCTATTCCGCGGGCGCACCGGCACCTTCATTCTCTGGTCCAAGAAGGCCCCGAGTTGCCTGAAATGACTGGAGATCCGTAAAGTTACTCGCCAGTAGGTGAAATAGAACACGCCACCGTGAGCGGGCATACTAGAGTGAAAGCAGCCCCTCGCGGCCCGTGGATATCAAAGGAGCTACCCGTGCGTGAAATAAGTGTTCCTCCCCTCGTAAACATCGCCCCGGAAACCAACATCACGGACTTTGTGATCCGCGAGGCCGAAAAAGCATCCAACCCGGCCCTGTTTTCCAAGCTGGACAACAACGGACAGTGGCAGGACATCCGCGCCAAGGACTTCCTCAAAGATGTGCAGGCATTGGCCAAGGGCCTCATCGCCAGTGGTGTTGATGTAGGCGACCGCGTGGGCATCATGTCCCGCACACGGTACGAGTGGTCCCTTGTGGACTTTGCGATCTGGTTTGCCGGAGCCGTCTCGGTGCCGATCTACGAGACCTCCTCCCCCTCACAGGTGGCGTGGAACCTGGGTGACTCCGGGGCCGTGGCCGCATTCGGCGAAGCTGCACACCATGAGGACATGATCCGCCAGGCCGTGGCTGCGGAGGACATCAGGTCCGTGGCCAACGTTTGGCAGCTTGAAGGAGCCGGCCTGGATGCCCTGCGCGCGGCAGGCGCAGGGGTCCCCGATGACGAACTCGAGTCCCGCCGCTCTTCAGCAGGACTTAAAGATCTGGCCACCATCATTTACACCTCCGGGACCACGGGAAGGCCCAAGGGCTGCGAGTTGACCCACGGCAACTTCGTGGAACTTTCCGAGAACGCCCGTGCTTCACTGCCTGAGATCATCAACGAATCCGGCAAGACCATCATGTTCCTCCCGTTGGCTCACGTTTTCGCGCGGTTCATCTCGGTCCTGGCCGTAGCCGGCGGCGTCAAAGTGGCCCACACCCCGGACATCAAGAACCTGCTGGCTGACCTGCAGAGCTTTCAGCCCTCCTTCATCCTGGCCGTACCGAGGGTGTTCGAGAAGGTGTACAACTCGGCACTGACAAAGGCTGAGGACGGCGGAAAGGGCGCCATCTTCCACCGGGCGGCCGATACCGCAATTGCCTATTCCAAGGCTCGCGAGGCAGGTTCGCTTGGCCTTGGCTTGAAGATCAAACACGCAATTTTCGACAAACTCGTTTACGGCAAGCTCCGCGCTGCCATGGGCGGGCACGTAGCGCATGCTGTTTCCGGCGGCGGCCCGTTGGGTGAGCGCCTGGGGCATTTCTTCCAGGGCATCGGACTGCAGATCCTGGAGGGCTACGGCCTGACCGAGACAACGGCACCCATCTCAGTGAACACTCCGTCCATGATCAAAATCGGCACCGTTGGCGCCCCGTTGCCAGGAAACTCGGTAAAAATTGCCGACGACGGCGAAATCCTCACCAAGGGCGTCTGCGTCATGCGGGGCTACTACAACCGTGAGGACCTCACTGCGGAAACCTTTACCGACGGCTGGTTCCGCACGGGTGACATCGGAGAACTTGATAGCAACGGCTTCCTCAAAATCACAGGGCGTAAGAAGGAAATTATTGTTACTGCCGGCGGGAAGAACGTCGTTCCGGCCCTCCTGGAAGATCAGATCCGAGCGGATGCGCTGGTTTCCCAGGTGCTGGTGGTGGGCGACAACCGTCCGTTCATCGGTGCATTGGTCACCCTGGACGAAGAAGCGCTTCCCGGCTGGTTGGACCGCCACGGATTGCCCGCAAGCACCACGCTGGCAGACGCCACTGACCACGCCGTGGTGAAGGCCGCAGTCCAGGAACTCATCAGCAAGGCCAACCAGTCCGTTTCCCAGGCAGAGGCCATCAAGTCCTTCAGGATTGTCCCGGCAGACTTCACTGAGGCCTCCGGACACCTGACGCCGTCCTTGAAGGTCAAGCGTGCGCAGGTCATGAAGGACTTTGACGCCGTTATTGAGGAAATGTACTCAGCGCCCCGCGCCTCCTAGCGGCTGGACTATACAAGACGGCTGGACTGCACAAGACGGCTGCACGGCAGAAGACGGCTGGACTGCAGAAGTACCCCCAACGAAAAAGAACCCCGTCCGGATTTTCCGGACGGGGTTCTTTCACTAATAACTAACCGATGACCAGCAGCAAATCGCCGCCCTGGACCTGCTCCACAGAGGACACAGCCAAGCGTGAGACTTTGCCTCCAACCGGCGTCGTGATGGATGCTTCCATCTTCATCGCCTCAATGGTGGCCACGGTGTCGCCGGCGTTGACTTCGTCGCCCGCCTTGACCGTAACGGTTACTGCACCGGCAAACGGGGCAGCAACCTGTCCCGGCTGGGCCGGATCTGCCTTCTCGGCTGCCTTGACGTTGCTCACCACCGAACGGTCACGGACAACAACCGGCCGGGACTGGCCATTGAGCGTGCACATGACGGTGCGCATGCCCTTCTCATCAGCTTCGGAGACAGCCTCAAGCTGGGCAATCAGGCGAACGCCCTTCTCCAACTCGATGACGTGCTCTGCACCCTGCTGGAGCCCGTACAGGTAATCACGGGTATCCAGCACCGAGATGTTCCCGTAGGTGTCCACGCTCTTGAGGTAGTCCTTGGTGGGCCCCGCGAAGAGCAAACGGTTAAGAGTGTGCTGCCGGGTCTTGGAATCACCCTTGAGCGCCGCGCTGTCCTCTGCGCTGATGTCTACATCGCGCACCTTGACGCTACGCCCCTGAAGGGCCTTGGTGCGGAACGGCTCGGGCCAGCCTCCGGGAGGATCACCGAGTTCTCCGGAGAGGAAGCCGATCACGGAATCCGGGATGTCATAGTTCTGCGGGTTCTCGTTGAAGTCCGCAGGATCGGCATTGAGTCCAACCAGGTGCAGGGCAAGATCACCCACCACCTTTGAGGACGGTGTGACCTTGACCAAGCGGCCCAGGATGCGGTCAGCTGCCGTGTACATGTCCTCAATGGCCTCAAACTGCTCGCCGAGACCCAGTGCGATGGCCTGCTGGCGGAGGTTGGACAACTGACCACCTGGGATCTCGTGCTGGTAGACACGCCCTGTGGGACCCGGCAGGCCGGATTCGAAAGGAGCATAAACACGGCGGACAGCTTCCCAGTAGGGCTCCAGTGCGCCCACGTTGGCCAGGCTCAGTCCTGTATCCCGCGGCGTGTTGGCCAAGGCAGCTACCAATGCGGAGGCAGCTGGCTGGCTGGTGGTGCCTGCCAGGGAAGCCGCAGCAACATCCACGGCGTCCACGCCTGCCTCGACGGCTGCCAGCAAGGTGGCAAGCTGGCCACCTGCGGTGTCATGCGTGTGAAGGTGCACAGGGAGGTCGAAGCGCTCACGGAGTGCCGAAACCAATTTCGCGGCGGCAGCCGGACGCAGAAGGCCGGCCATGTCCTTGATGGCCAGGATGTGAGCACCGGCGTCGACGATCTTCTGTGCGAGTTCCAGATAGTAGTCGAGGGTGTAGAGGTCCTCGTTGGGGTCCAGCAGGTTGCCGGTGTAGCACAGGGCAACCTCGGCAACGGCAGTGCCGGTGGCCCGGACAGCCCGGATGGCCGGGGCCATCTGGTTGACATCGTTGAGGGCGTCGAAAATACGGAAGATATCGATGCCCGTAGCGGCGGCCTCGTTGACGAACGCCTCCGTTACCTCCTCCGGATACGGGGTGTAGCCCACCGTGTTGCGCCCGCGAAGCAGCATCTGGATGCAGGTATTGGGAAGCGCCTTGCGCAAAGCAGCCAGCCGGTCCCAAGGATCTTCACCGAGGAAGCGAAGCGCGACGTCATACGTTGCACCGCCCCAGGCTTCCACAGAAAGCAGCTCCGGCATCAGTGCCGTAACTGCCGGTCCCGCAGCTACGAGGTCGCGTGTGCGGACACGGGTTGCCAACAAGGACTGGTGTGCGTCACGGAACGTGGTGTCCGTGACGGCCAAGGCCTGCTGATCACGGAGCGCCTTCGCAAAGCCTTCGGGACCCAATTCGATCAACTTCTGGCGTGAACCAGAGGTGGGAACCGGCCCGTCGATGACCGGGAGTTTGCTGGCCGGGTCAGAGTGGACAGCCAGCTCGCCATTCGGCTTATTCACCGTGACCTCGGCCAGCCAGGTGAGCAACTTGGTGCCGCGGTCCGCGGAGATGTGCGACTTCAGCAGCTCAGGGCGCTTGTCGATGAAGTCCGTGGCCACGTTTCCGGCATTGAAATCCGGGTCCGCAAGCACAGCCTGCAGGAACGGGATGTTGGTGGACACGCCACGGATACGGAACTCGGCCAGGCCACGACGGGCGCGGGCTACGGCCGCGGGGTAGTCACGGCCACGGCAGGTCAACTTCACCAGCATGGAGTCAAAGTGCGGGCTGATCTCGGCGCCGGAGTAGACGGTTCCGCCGTCGAGCCTGACGCCTGCACCACCAGCGGAACGGTAACCGGTGATCTTTCCAACGTCGGGGCGGAAGCCGTTGGCGGGGTCTTCGGTGGTGATGCGGCACTGGAGGGCAGCACCCTTGATGGAAACCGAGTCCTGGCTCAAGCCCAGGTCAGCAAGGGTTTGACCGGAGGCGATACGCATCTGTGCCTGCACGAGGTCAACATCGGTGATTTCCTCGGTGACCGTGTGCTCAACCTGGATACGCGGGTTCATCTCAATGAAGACGTGCTGGCCTGCCCGCTCCCCTTCAGTGTCCACCAGGAACTCCACGGTTCCGGCGTTGACATAGTTCAGGGCTTTGGCGAACGCCACAGCATCCCGGTACAGGGCTTGACGGATGTTCTCATCCAGGTTCGGCGCAGGGGCGATTTCCACCACTTTTTGGTGACGGCGCTGCAGTGAACAGTCGCGCTCAAAGAGGTGCATGACGTTACCCTCGGCGTCGGCCAGGATCTGCACTTCAATGTGGCGGGGACGCAGGACGGCCTGCTCCAGGAACATGGTGGGATCACCGAAGGCAGCATCCGCTTCACGCATGGCTGACTGCAAGGCCTCGGGAAGTGCCTCGCGGGTCTCTACGCGACGCATTCCGCGTCCGCCACCGCCTGCAACGGCCTTGGCGAAGATCGGAAAGCCGATCTGGTCCGCGGCGGCAATGAGCTCCTCAAGGTCTTTTGAGGGCTTGCTCGACTTTAGGACAGGGACGCCGGCCTTCCGTGCGGCCTCCAGTGCGGCAACCTTGTTACCAGCCAGTTCCAGGACCTCTGCGGGCGGGCCCACAAAGGTAATTCCAGCCGCTTTGGCAGCGCGGGCCAGATCCGGGTTCTCAGAGAGGAAGCCGTAGCCGGGGTAAATGGCGTCAGCGCCGGCTTCTTTGGCGACGCGGACAACCTCCTCTACGTCAAGGTAGGCGCGGACGGGGTGGCCCACCTCGCCGATGAGATACGCTTCGTCGGCCTTCTGCCTGTGGATCGAGTTACGGTCCTCATGCGGAAAGACGGCCACGGTCTTGGCGCCAAGTTCATAACCAGCGCGAAACGCCCTGATCGCGATTTCGCCGCGATTGGCCACCAGAATTTTCGAAAACATGCTTCTCCTGCATCATTGCGGGTGGATCGGTCGGTGGTCACAGTGTGTAGTGCCGCCAGCATCAAACACAAATCTTTGTGGCAACCATCACAAAGGATTCGTCATGTGGGCTGTATATACGTGCGCGCGATCCGACCACGTGCTAATGCCACGCTGGATGGTGCCCCCGCCGGGCGCGTAGAAAGCGGGATTCGACCGCGATGCACCATATGATGTTCAGGGGGCTTCGGCAAGCCCCGGCTCCGGCGCTTTCGGAGCGAATCAGCGCGATACGGCAACCGGCGTTAGGTTTTGGGTTTTCAAGTGCAAGTAGTCAGCATCAGCAGCCTCAAAGGTGGAGTGGGAAAGACGTCCGTGACCACCGGTCTGGCGTCAGCGGCCCTCGCAGCCGGTATTTCCACTCTGGTGGTGGATCTCGATCCCCACGCCGACGCCACCACGGCACTTGGCGTGCAGCCGGGCGGACAACTGGACATTGGCCGGATGCTGAAGAGCCCCCGTAAAGCCAACCTGGCGGGCAACGTTGCCGGCAGCAGTTGGGTTTCCAATGGCTCCAGCAACGGCACCCTAGACGTCGCCGTGGGCTCTGCCTTCACCGGCATTTACGATCGACCAGATCTGGGCAGGCGGGACTTGCGCCGGCTTTCAGCGGTCTTGGCGGGCGCTTCCACCTATGAACTGGTCCTGATCGATTGCCCGCCCTCCCTCAACGGATTGACGCGCATGGCGTGGAGTGCCAGCGACCGCGTGGTCCTTGTGGCGGAGCCCGGGCTCTTCTCCGTGGCCGGCACGGAACGGACGATGCGGGCCATTGAGCTGTTCCGGCAGGAGTTCGCCCCCAACCTGGCCCCGGCAGGCATTGTAGCCAACCGCGTCCGCACCGGTTCCGTGGAGCACACCTTCCGCTTGGCTGAGATGGAATCCATGTTCGGCCAACTGCTCCTTTCCCCGCACATCCCGGAGCAAGCCAACTGGCAACAAATCCAGGGTGCAGCTCATTCGGTCCATCACTGGCCTGGCGATTCCGCAAAAAACGCAGCCAAACTCTTCGACGCTTTGCTCGAGAACCTCTTGGCCGGACAGCCCTCCTCCAAAGAACGTCGCCAGCGCTAGCACTGGCAACGCCCTTGAGACGAAGAAAAGGCCTCATCCCTGAAGGGATGAGGCCTTTTTTCGTGTACTAAATCTTCTGCTTGGGCTGATTTTTAGCCGATGCGGCGGGCGACGCGACGTTTGCTGAGTTCGTCGTCGGGAAAGGACTGCTCACCGGCATGTTCGCTGGGAAGCGCGGCAAGGCTTCCCTCTACTTCGCGCCACACGCGCCCAACGGCGATACCGAAGACGCCTTGTCCACCTTGGACCAGATCTATGACCTCATCAGCGGAGGTGCATTCGTAAACGCTGGCGCCGTCGCTCATCAACGTGATCTGCGCAAGGTCCTCAACGCCCCGTTCCCGGAGGTGTTCCACTGCCGTCCGGATCTGCTGGAGCGATACGCCGGTGTCCAGGAGGCGCTTGACTACCTTGAGCACCAGGATGTCGCGGAATCCGTAAAGCCGCTGCGAACCGGAGCCGGCAGCACCGCGAACGGCAGGCTCAACCAGGCCTGTCCGTGCCCAGTAGTCAAGCTGGCGGTAAGTGATCCCTGCGGCCTTGCAGGCAGTAGGACCGCGGTACCCCGCGTCCTCGTCCAACACAGGAAGGTCCTCCGTGAACAGCAAACCTTGGGCGCCTGATGCGGGCGCAGCAATGCCGGCAGAGGACTGTTTCAGCTCGCCTGCTTCGCCTTTCGGACTCACGTGACCTCCTTGTTCTCAGTTCCCTTGGGGACGGTGCATACCCTGATACAACGGCGAAGTGCAGCAGTGTAATTCCCGCAAGTCCGCACCTTCCAGTGTGACTTGCGCAGGCAGTGTATGCAACGGGAACTTGATAACTTCGACGTTAGGCCCGTCAGGGGCCGAGGTCAAAGACCTTGGCCCCAAAATCACGTCGTGTCGAAAGTTTCACCCTCAACTTTAAGCTTAGAGTCGTTCAGCCTTCGAAATCTTCGGGTTCCACGTCGTCCAGGAACTCCCGGAACCGGCGCATTTCCTTCTCTTCATCCACTGCTGGGTCCGGCTCGGAGTCTTCACCTTCGTCATGCTCAGTGATCCGGACACCGGCTTCCTCCATGACGGCATCCGCGCACCATATGCGGCACTTGGCCCGCAAAGCCAGGGCCAAGGCGTCAGAAGCCCTGGAACTGACCACAGTGCCGTCGTCGAACTGCAATTGGCCGTAGAAGATGTTGTCCTCCACAGCCACAATGTTCACGCTGATGATCGAGTGCCCCAGGGACTCCACAACATCGACCAAGAGGTCATGCGTCATGGGCCGGGGCGGGACAACGCCCTGCTGGGCCAACGCAATGGCGCTGGCTTCAGGAGTACCGATCCAGATAGGAACATGCCGCTCCCCGTTGAGCTCCCGGAGGAGCACCAGCGGTTGATTGGACGGCAGTTCTATCCGGACCCCGACGATTTCGACTTCGATCATCAGCTATCCATCCGGGAGATACGGTCATGAACCAAGGCCCTGTGCAGAGTGAGGCAGAGATCGCTGATTTCGCGGGCGGCCTCAGCAGCCCTCGCCTGGGACGCGGCATCTCGTCGCGAAGTCAACGGTGCAACTACCCTTTCCACGAGCCCGAACTCACGCTCGGCGGCTGCCTGGAACGGCCGGAGGTGCCGTGGTTCCAAACCATGGCCTTCCAACTGGACGCACGCCCGCGCCACTTGGAGGGCGTGTTCGTCAAACTTTCCGCCTACATGGCTGATCAGCCCGAAACTCAGCAACGATTCGAGGAGAGGCACGCTGGCACCGGACTCGGCACGCAACTGCTCCTCAGTGAGGGCACGGGCACGCCCTTGCACTTCAGCTGCCATTTCAGCGGAGACCACACGGGGCGACACCGTGACACCTGGCGGAAGGTTCTCCGGCCTCTCGCCGCGATCAATAGCGTCCAGGTAGTCCTTGATGACTTTCAGTGGCAGGTACTGATCCCGTTGGAGGGCCAGGACAAAACGGAGCCGCTCAACATCGCCGTCGGTGTACTGACGGTAACCGGCAGGAGTCCTCTTGGGATTGATGAGTCCTTTTTCCTCAAGGAAGCGGATTTTGGACGCTGTCATCCCCGGAAAGTCGTCACTCAGCTGAGCGAGGACCTCCCCTATGTTCAGGACCTGTGGTCCTCGCCGATCCTGCTGGGCCATAGCCACAGGCAGATACCCCGTCAGACTTGGCCTGCTGCGCGAACAGGGCTCAGGTAGTAGGTCAACCGGAACTTACCGATCTGAACCTCGTTGCCGCTCTTGAGCTGCACGCGGTCCACGCGGTCGTGGTTGACATACGTCCCGTTGAGGCTTCCCATATCCACCAGCTCGAAACCGGACTCCGAGCGGATGAACTGAACGTGCTTGCGGGACACCGTGACGTCGTCCAGGAAGATGTCAGCATCCGGGTGTCGTCCGGCTGTGGTGGTGTCAGCATCCAGCAGGAAACGAGCGCCCGCGTTGGGTCCGCTATGCGCAATGAGCAATGCCGAGTTGGGCGGAAGCGCGTCTACGGATGCACGCTCTTCAGGAGCCAACTTGGGTGCGATGCTTGGCTCGTCCCACGTTGGCGTGATGCTGATCGAGGTGGTCTCCGACGTCGGCTGTTCCTCCGCGCCGTTCCCGACATTGGCTTGATTCTGTTCGCCGCCAACCATGGAATTTCCTCCTCATCCGCCAGCAGTTTCAATCCCTGCCGGCCACTTCCGCCTCCCGGTACCGCCGGGCAAATCGGTTCCTGGCCCGCCGTGGCGCTTTTCGTTTTAAGGAAAGCAACCTGACGGGCCAGATAACTTTAGCCTACCTGTTGTTCGTACTCCGATGCACTGAGCAGGGATTCCACTGCGTCAGCTTCTGCGAGCTTTACTTCAATGAGCCAGCCTTCACCGTACGGATCCGAGTTAATCAGGGCTGGATCAGTGTCCAAGGCATCATTGCGGTTAGTGACCTCGCCCGTAACCGGAGCGTAAATATCACTAACGCTCTTAGTGGACTCAACCTCGCCAACAACTTCATTACCGGTGACTTTTGTCCCGGGCTCGGGCATTTGGGCGTAGACGACGTCACCCAAAGCGTCCTGGGCAAAGTCCGTAATGCCAATGCGGACTACGCCGTCAGCATCGGGGGCAGTCACCCATTCGTGTTCTGCGGTGTAGGAGAGTTCTTCCGGAATATTGCTCACTGGTGGCCTTTCATCGGGATGTTCACGAACCTCGACGGCGGCCGGTTACTGATGGCCACCGCTGAAAGTATAGGCACAATTCCCCCGCACCCGATGAGCTCTCTTGGCGTCCGGATGTGCTGTGCATCAAAGAGCAACGCCCCGCGCATCACAGACAATCAAGGCCCGCCTCGGAACCTCCGGGGCGGGCCTCTTGTTGTCGGGGCTGTCTTCTTAGCAAGCTATTAGCTGACGGTAACCTCACGCGGTTCGCGTTCGACGTCGGCCCTTACAGCAGGCGCCGCCGTTCCGCCGCGCTTTGCTGCGGCAGCCGCTGCCAGCATGACCAGCAGGGCAGCAACAGTGATCCCAGCCCCGGCCCAGATGGGCGAGGTGTAGCCGAGTCCGGCGGTGATGGTGACGCCACCGAGCCATGCCCCGAGCGCGTTCCCTAGATTGAAGGCACCGATGTTTGCGCCCGATGCCAATGTCGGCGCCTTGGAAGCGCAGTGCATGACGCGCATTTGAAGGCCGGGAACCGTGGCAAAACCAAAGCCCCCCATGAGCGCCAGGGACACCAGTGTTGCGCCACTGCTGGAGGCGGTAAGGGCAAAGAAGACCAACACGACCACAAGCCCGGCAAGGATGACAATGAGCGACTTATCCAATGCTTTGTCCGCCGCCTTGCCACCCAGGAAGTTGCCAACAAAAAGACCGCCGCCAAAGAGGACCAGCAGCCACGGCACTGCTCCGGGCTCAAATCCGGAGACCTCAGTGAGCGTGAAGGCAATGTAGGTGAAAGCTCCAAACATGCCGCCGAATCCAAGGACGGTGACGATCAGTGAGAGCCACACTTGACCCGAGCTGAAAGCACCCAACTCCCCGCGCAGACCCTTGGCAGGCTCCGTGCCGGATTTGGGGACCATCAGCGCGATCCCCAGCAAGGCAACAACACCTATGGCCGTGATGGCCCAGAAGGTTGAGCGCCAGCCGAAGTTCTGGCCAAGTAGAGTTCCGAACGGAACCCCCAACACGTTGGCCGCGGTAAGGCCGGTAAACATGATGGCAATAGCCCCGGCTTTTTTGTGGGACGGCACCAGGCTGGCAGCTACCACTGAACCGATGCCGAAGAACGCGCCGTGGCAGAGCGCGGCGATGACGCGGCCGATCATCATGGCTGCATAGTTGTCCGAAATGGCGGAGAGAAAGTTTCCGGCAATGAACAGCACAAGCAACCCGATGAGAACGGGCTTGCGGGGAAGCCTGGTGACTGCCGCGGTCACCAGGAGTGCGCCAACGGTGACGCTGAGGGCATAGCCGGAGATGAACCAGCCAGCTGTTGCCTCGCTGACCTGGAAGTCAGCGGCAACCTCGGGCAAGAGGCCCATGATCACGAATTCGGTCAGTCCAATGCCGAATCCGCCGAGGGCGAGGGCGATCAACCCTGCGGGCATGTGAAGCTCCTTAGATGTCCGGTTCCAGCGGGAAGTGGAAGTGCGTCGTCCGGAACCGTAGAATATAGTTGCAGACGCTTTATATATAGTTGCACACGCTAGATACTTGCGCAAGCAACTACTTTGTAGTGCGTCTCGGACCACTCGACATCTAGGCAGGAGCGCAGCACACATGGGCATCAAGGATGACGCCGTTGAAGTACGGGCACAGGGCTGGCGAACCTTGGCGGCCCTGCACGGAAGCATCGAAACGGAGCTCGAGAAAGCCCTCCAGTCCTCAAGCGAACTCTCTGTAGTGGAGTACACGGTCTTGGATGCGCTGAGTCGCCAGGACGGCTGGCATATGCGCATGCAGCAACTGGCTCGCGCCACAGCCTTGTCCAGCAGTGCCACCACCCGCCTGGTCAACCGCCTCGAGGACCGCGGCTTGCTCACGCGCATCCTCTGCGCCGATGATCGTCGCGGTATCTACACCGAACTGACGCAGGCCGGACAAAAGCTTCTTGAGGCTGCCAAGCCAGTCCATGACCAAACCCTGGCGGCTGCCCTGGAGGCAGCCGAATCCACGCCCGAGCTCGAGCCGCTAGTAAGGGCGCTAGGAGCACTGCAGCAGGTCTAGCCTGCCTTCCGGCTTGTTCGCATCCCCCAGCGCACAGCGTTGGAGCATGCGAACAAACCGGGCATGCCTTCCAAGGCTTAAACGACCAAAGGCCGGAATCAGCGTGTTCCCACGTGATTCCGGCCTTTATGGTCGGGCTGACAGGATTTGAACCTGCGACCCCTTGACCCCCAGTCAAGTGCGCTACCAAGCTGCGCTACAGCCCGCTGGTTCCACCGTTCTCCGCCTAAGTTTTCCTCCGAAGAGTCCCACCTAAGCAGTCCGGCCGAACCACCTCCAAAAGCTTACACGAAGTTGGAGGTCGGAGACGCCATCACAGCCAAAGTGGGCTGTGATGCCCGTCTCATTTAGCGCTTCTTGCCACGCTTTTCGCGTACGCGCATGTTGACCTCGATGGGCGTGCCCTCAAAGCCGAACGTTTCGCGGAGGCGACGGGTGATGAAGCGACGGTATCCGGGATCCAGGAAGCCGGTGGTGAACAGCACAAACTTTGGCGGACGGCTCGATGCCTGGGTGCCAAAGAGAATGCGGGGCTGCTTTCCGCCACGAACCGGGTGCGGGTGTGCTGCCACGAGTTCGCCCAGGAACGCGTTCAAGCGCCCCGTGGGGATACGGCGGTCCCAGCTTTCCAGCGCAATGTCCAGCGCCGGGACCAAGCGGTCCTTGTGCCAGCCGGTCTTGGCCGAGATGTTTACCCGCGGTGCCCACTCCACGTGGGCCAGGTCCTGCTCAATCTCGCGTTCGAGGTAGCGGCGGCGTTCGTCATCGAGCAGATCCCACTTGTTGAAGGCCAGCACCAGTGCACGGCCGGACTCAATGGCCAACTGCAGGATGCGGACGTCCTGCTCGCTGAGGACCTCATCAACGGCAAGAAGCACGACGGCGACCTCCGCCTTTTCGAGCGCAGCCTGCGTACGCAAGGACGCATAGAAGTCTGCGCCCTGGGCCATGTGCTGCCGCCGGCGGATACCGGCGGTGTCCACGAAGCGCCACGTACGGTCACCAAGTTCGATGAACTCATCAACGGGGTCACGGGTGGTGCCGGCCAGCGGATCCACCACTACGCGCTCAGAGCCTGCGAGCTTGTTCAACAGCGAAGACTTGCCCACATTGGGGCGACCGATCAGCGCAATACGGCGCGGGCCACCTGAACGCTCCACACCATCCACCAAGGAGAACTCGGGCAGGGTGTCCATGACGTGATCCAGGAGATCCGCCACGCCACGTCCGTGGAGGGCTGAAACGGGGTAGGGCTCACCGAAACCCAGGCCCCACAGGGCAGCAGAATCGGCTTCCTGAGCAAAGTCGTCCACCTTGTTGGCCACCATGATGACCGGCTTCTTGCTCTTGCGGAGCATCTTCATGACGCCCTCGTCCGTGGCGGTTGCACCGACGGCAGAGTCCACGACGAAAAGAACGGCATCTGCGAGCTCAACGGCCATCTCGGCCTGCTCTGCCACCCGGGCATGGATGCCCTTTGCGTCGTGTTCCCATCCCCCGGTGTCCACCAGGGTGAAGCTGCGGCCGTTCCAGCGGGCCGAGTACATCACGCGGTCGCGGGTCACGCCGGGCGTGTCCTCAACAACGGCTTCGCGGCGGCCAAGGATGCGGTTGACCAAGGTGGACTTACCCACGTTGGGGCGTCCGATGATGGCCAGGACCGGGTCAAGCTTAAGGGGGCCTTCGTCACCTTCGTCGCCGTATTCGCCACTGAGCAGCGCGGCATCTTCGTCGTCGAGTTCGTAATCCTCCAGGCCTGCCCGGAGGGTGGCCGCGCGGAGCTCGGCCTCGTCATCATCCAAAGCCGCCAGGTTTTCCGCCACCTGGTCGGTGCCGGTGGGCGTGTATTCGTCGTCGCCGGCTCCATGGAGGCCGGATTTTTGAGTCGTATCGCTCATTGCACTTTCCTTAGTGGTGGTCTGCCGGCGTCCCGGCTACTGCTTAATGGCGGTGCTGCGTTGTGTTCTCCGGACACAGGTTCCACAGGGAGTCCCTGGCCTGTCACCCGGATGGCGTCCTGGACGTGCGCGGCCAGGGCTTCGCGGATCTCCGCAGCCGCCCTGTCCATTGAAACACGCCCCGGTTCGCCCTTTCGGCGCTTCACCGTGATGGGTTCGCCGAAGCTCACGTGGAGCTTGCGGCGGGGTCTGGGGATATGGTCGCGATGCTCTTGACCCTTGCGGGTTCCGAGGATGGCCACCGGAATAACGGTGGCCCCGGAGTTCAGGGCGAGCCACGCAACTCCGTTGCTGATGTTTTCCGCTGAGCCGCTCCCCCGCGTACCTTCGGGAAGAATCCCCACGCAACGCCCGGCGTCGAGCAGTTTCTTGCCAACGTGCAGGGCGGTGCGGTCACCGGTCCGGTCCACCGGAATTTGTCCGGATCCCCTCAGGACCGCCCCTAGAACGCCCGTGAACATCTCCTTCTTGACCAGGATATGCATGGAACGCGGGGCCGCGCCGAACATCACTGGACCATCGAGGAAGCTGATGTGGTTCCCAGCGAAAACCACCGGCCCTGCCGCGGGAACGTTACTTTTCCCCGCAACCACGGTCCGGTACAACACGTGGTCCAAGAACCAGCCCACTGGGCGGCTCCACAGCTTGCTCGCTGCTGAGGGGAGCTGCTTCTCAGTCACCATAGATAACCTTGCTGACGATCGCCAAAGCGGTGTCCACCGTTTCCTCAAAATTCAGGTCTGAAGAATCGAGGGTCACCACGCCGTCGGCCGCTTGGGTGAAGTTCACTACCGTTGAGTCCTTGGCGTCACGCTGGATCACCTGGGCTTTGAGCTGTTCCTTGGTCTGTGTCCCGCCCAGTTGAATGCCACGACGCCGCAGCCGGGCTTCCTCGCTGGCGGTCAGGAGCATGCGAACCTCGGCGTTGGGGACGACGACGGTGGTGATGTCGCGCCCTTCGACCACCATGCGGCGGTGGTGCTGATCGATCAGCTCGCGCTGGCGACGAATGAGTTCCGTGCGGGCACCGAGCGTGGTTGCCACGGCGCTGACGGAGGAAGAGATCATGGGATCGCGGATTTCTTCCGTGATGTCCGTGCCGTCAACTGCCACGTATTCGGTGGCGGTGCTGGTGCTGATCTCCAACGGCATGCTCTTGGAAGCCTGTTCCACCGCTGCGCCATCCTGCAAATCGACGCCGGTCTTGAGGCAGAACCAGGTCAGGGCGCGGTACATCGCGCCGGTGTCCAGGTATGCCAACTTCAAACGCCGGGCAACTTCCTTACTGACACTGGACTTACCAGAGCCTGAAGGGCCGTCGATGGCGATCACCAGGGGCTTGCCGGGACGGGCAACTGTCTCAGGGCCAAAGAATTCACGCGTCATTACTGGAGTACCCGCCATCCACGGTCAGTCAAAGCTTCAACAAGGAGGTCATGCTTGGACGGAAGCACGGAAAGCTCCACCATGCCCACGTTTTGTCCCGAGGAATGATCAAGCCGGAGATCCTCAAGGTTTACGCCGATCTCGCCGATCTCCGTGAGGAGTTGCGCGATCTGACCTGGCTTGTCATCCACCAGGATGGTGAGCCAGGAGTAGGCCTGGGGCGGGCCGCCGTGCTTGCCGGGGATCCGGGCCTGGCCGGCGTTGCCCTCGCTGATCAGCTGTGCAAGGTCCAACCGCGCACCGGGGGCAAGCGGTTCTTCCAACGTACCGATCAGGCGGTTCAAGTCCTCGCGGACACCGTGCAGGATGGAAACCACCTTTTCTGCGTTGCCGCCAAGGATCTGCACCCAGAGGGTGGGATCGCTGGCTGCGATGCGGGTGGTGTCCCGGAGTCCGTTGCCTGCCAGTGAAAGGGCGTGCAGGGGCGTACCCTGCAGACGGCTTGCCAGCAGCGAGGACATGATCTGCGGCAGGTGCGAGACCAAGGCCACAGCTTCGTCATGCTCGTCCGCTGTGAACTGGGAAACAATGGCCCCCAGGTCCCCCGCGAGCGAGCGTGCTGCCTGCAGTGCAGCATCCGACGTTTCCTCGGAGGGGCAGAGCACCCACGGCATGGAGGTGAAAAGCTCACCCCTGGCCGCAACCGGTCCTGACTTCTCCCTGCCCGCCATAGGGTGGGTACCCACATAACGGGACAGGTCTACGCCACGCTCCCGCAATTGTGCCGCGATGGTGGCTTTGACACTGGCTATGTCGATGACCACCGCTGACGGGTAGTCTTCCAACGCCTTCTGCACGACGTCGGCCGTAACATCAGGCGGGGCAGCCACAACTACCAGCTGCGGCTGTTCAGCCAACTCCCCCAACGGCCGCCCGGCACCGATGTCCACCGCAACCGCCTGGTTGGTAGGCGAAGGATCGAACAGGAAAACGGGAACTCCGCGACCACGCAGGCCAAGGCCAATGCTGGCCCCCAGCAGGCCTGTACCGAGAACGACGACCGGGCCATCGAGATGGCCCCGGCCGTGCGTACCGAATGCCGACATGCCCTAGAGCCCCACAGATGCCAGGAGGTGTCCGACTTCCTGCCTGCCAAGGTTACGGATGCTGCCCTGCCGCTGGTCGCCCAAACCGATGGGGCCAACCTTGACTCGGACAAGACGCTCCACAGGGAACCCGACGGCGTCAAACATGCGGCGCACAATGCGGTTCTTTCCCGAGTGCAGCACAACCTCAATCAGGACGTGGCCAGGAGTGGAGTCAACCAAGCGGAAGGAATCCACTGCGGCTACGCCATCTTCAAGCTCGACGCCGTTCTTCAGCTTTGTGCCCACGCCCTGCGGGAACGGGCCCCGCACCTGAACCAGGTACGTCTTGGGTACCTCGTAGGAAGGGTGCGTCAAGCGGTTGGCCAACTCGCCGTCGTTCGTCAGCAGCAGCAGTCCCTCGGTGGCGACGTCGAGGCGGCCGACGTGGAACAGGCGTTCGCCCTTGTTCTTGTTGTTCTTGAGGAAGTCGCTGATGCACGGACGGCCCTCGGGATCCTCCATGGTGGACACAACGCCCTTGGGCTTGTTGAAGACCATGTAAACCAGGGTTTCGTCGAGCTGGATCCGAATTCCATCAACGTGGATCACGGCCGCCGTGGGGTCAACGCGCATCCCCAGTTCCGTGGTAACCACACCGTCTACCTCTACGCGGCCTTCAAGGATCATTTCCTCGCACACGCGGCGTGAGGCCACGCCCGCCTGCGCCATGACCTTTTGCAGGCGTACGCCATCAGCGTCGTGGAGATCGGACTGCGGCACTTCCTGGCGCGGACCGCGGTTGCGTGCCGGCTTACGGATGGGACCCAGGTTCTGGCCGAAGCGTTCGCTGCCAAAGGCCTTGGAGCCGAACTGCTTGACCTGCTTCGTCTTGGGCTTAATGGCGCCCGGGGTGCCCGGTGCTTTACCGAAGCCAGGCTTGTTGGAACCGGGCTTGCGGAACGGCTTGGCAGGCCTTGCAGCCTGACCGCGATCATAGTCGCCGGCCGTTGTGGGGTTGTCAGGATCGAAAGGTGCCGCTTCGCGCGGCTTCGAAGCCTTGAAGGGGCGGCCCTCGCCCTGGGTGAAGTTGCGCTTTCCAGCGCCGGCGCTACCGCCGCGGCCGGAGAAGCCGCCGGCGTTGGAGCGGCCCGTGCCGCCTCCCTTGGCCTCATTGCGTCCGGAGCTGTTGCGTCCCGAACCGTTACGTGGTGAACTCTGGCGTCCCGCCTGTGTCATGACCCGTCCTTGTGTAGTAATACAAATTCTCTCAGCACCGCTGCAGCACGTGGCTACATCCGGCTGGCGTCGTAGTACTCGTCGATCCCTTCCAGGCCTGGAAGGTGCGGCGAAAGCTGTGGCAGTTCAGCCACCGAACCGATGCCCATCCGTTCCAGGAAGTACGAGGTTGTCCGGTACAGGACAGCCCCGGATTCGGGATCGTTTCCGGAGTCTTCGATCAAACCCCTTTGGGTAAGAGTCCGGACCACGGAATCTACGTTAACGCCTCGAATAGCAGAGACCCGGGCCCTTGAGACCGGTTGCCGGTAAGCGATGACCGCCAGCGTCTCAAGCGCTGCCTGAGTAAGCCTGGTGGTCTGCCCCTCGAGGACGAATTTCCCCACGACATCGGCAAATTCCGGCCGCGAATAAATCCGCCACCCACCGGCGACGTTCCGCAATTCAAAACCCCGGGGTGCAGTGCTGGCATTGGCAAAGCCGACAGCATCCACGTCCGGGGCTTTAACAGTATAGCCGCTATACTCCCGCTGCAGGTCCTGCAGCAAATCCTCGACGACGGCCACCGTCACGTTGAGTCCGGCGGCCAGCTCCTCCGAGGTGGCCGGCACATCAATGACCATCAGCACAGCCTCCAGCGCTGCACGTGCACCGCCCGGGAGCCCTTGGAGTTCCGCCAAGCCGTCCTCCACCGTTTCCTGATCACTCACTGGCTTCATCCCCGCCTCTTGTTTCTTCACCGGGGCCGTACTCTTCGCTCAGAGTGGAGCCATCCCAGTTTGCGTCATCACCCGTCCACCGAACTGTCAGTTCAGCCAGGGGCCCTGGCTGTTCAAAGGCAACCACGCGGTCCCGGAACATCTCAAGCAACGCCAGGAACCGGGCCACCACCACCAAGGTAGTTTCAGCGTCGGCAATCAACGTCTGGAAGGACAGCGGCGCGCCCAGCTTCAACCGGTAACCCATGATCTCGGCCTGTTCCTTGACGCTTACCGGCGGTGCATGGAGGTGGTCCAGGCCAACCTCGGCAGGAGCTGAGTCCTTGGGTTTAAGCGCTTTGGCGGCAAGCTCGGCGAACTGCTCCGGAGTATGCCTCCAAACAAGCTCAGGAAGCAGTGCGGCGAAATGGCCCTCGAGGGCAACCTGACGCGGGTATCTCCGGGCTTCCTCTTCCAAAGTCCCGCCCAGAATCCCTGCGATCTGCTTGAATGCCTTGTACTGGAGGAGGCGGGCGAACAGCAGGTCCCTGGCTTCAAGGAGCGCGATGTCCTCCGCATCCTCCACCTCACCGGCGGGCAGGAGGCGGGCAGCTTTCAGGTCCAACAGCGTGGCGGCAATCACCAGGAACTCGCTGGCTTCATCCAGCGCCCAGTCCTCCCCCAAGTCCTGGAGCCGCCTGATGTACTTGATGAATTCGTCGGTGACCGTGGCCAAAGCAACCTCGGTGATATCCAGCTTGTGCTTGGAGATGAGCCCGAGCAACAGGTCAAAAGGACCCGTGAAGTTAGCCAGCCGTACCTCGAAGCCGGCCTTACGCGCTTCGGAAATACCGGCGTCGGGCGCTTCGGTGGCCGGGGCGATGGACGGTCCCACCGTCCGCTAGGGCGCGCCGCCGCGCGAGATCAGTTCCTTGGCCAAACGGCGGTACGCATCCGCCCCGATGTGGTTGCCGGCGTAGCTGGTAATGGGCTCGGCGGCTACGGTGGCGTCGGCAAACTTGATGGAACGCTTGATGACGGTTTCAAAGACTTTATCCCCGAATGCTTCCACCAGGCGTGAGATGACCTCACGGCTGTGCAGGGTCCGGGCGTCATACATCGTTGCCAGGACGCCGTCCACCTGAAGGCGCGGGTTCAGGCGGTCCTGTACTTTCTCAATGGTTTCCACCAGGAGCGCCACGGCACGCAAAGCAAAGAACTCGCAAATCAAAGGGATGATCACGCCGTGGGCGGCCGTCAGCGCATTGACTGTCAGCAGGCCCAGGGACGGCTGGCAGTCGATCAGCACGACGTCGTACTCGTCCTCCACGCTCTTGAGTGCGCGGTCCAGGACTTGCTCGCGGGCTACCTCGTTGACCAGCTGGACTTCAGCGGCGGAGAGGTCAATGTTGGCAGGCAGGAGGTCAACGCCTTCAACGCCGGTCTGCTGGATGGCATCGCGGATGCTCACCTTGCGGTCCATCAGGACGTTGTAAACAGTGAGGTCCAGCTCGTGTGGGTTTGCCCCAAGCCCTGCTGAGAGCGCCCCTTGGGGATCAAAGTCCACCAACAGGACACGCCGGCCGTACTCGGCGAGCGCAGCAGCGAGGTTGATGGTGGAGGTGGTTTTACCCACGCCACCCTTCTGGTTGACCATGGCGATGACTCTCGCCGGACCGTGGGAGGCCAGTGGAGCAGGTTCCGGGAATTCGCGGTGAGGGCGGCCCGTGGGCCCCATGATGGCGTCTTCCAGATCGAGCTCGGTGCCTTCCAGCGTAGCTGTTCCCCGTTCGATGCTCACGTATCTAACCACTCTTTCGACGACGATCTTCCCTGCCGCTGCGCCCTTGGACGACAACGCTGCTACCTCTTTAGGCTACAGCGCCCGACACGGTATTTTGGGGAACTTGACTTTGGCGGATTCCTGAGCCTTGACCCTCTGGTTGAGGTCGAAGGTTGAGGCTTGGGCCGCCTCCTTCGACACATCAAACAGCAAAGGCCGGCACCAGTGCGGTGCCGGCCTTTGCCAAACTATCCTGCGTTGACGCTTACTCTGTTAGACCGTGGCCTTTTCGCGGTTTTCGGCCTCGGGACCAACCTCGTCGCCGCCGTGGGCGATCATGGTTTGCTCGTCGAACGGCTCGTTGCCGGAGAGGACACGTTCCACCTGGGCGTTGTCAATTTCCTTGACCCAGGTTCCGATCAGGACCGTGGCAACGGCGTTGCCGGTGAAGTTGGTCAGCGCACGCGCCTCCGACATGAAGCGGTCGATTCCAACGATCATGCCCACACCACCCAGGAGCTCCGGCTTGTGTGCCTGAAGGCCTGCGGCGAGAGTTGCAAGCCCGGCACCGGTGACGCCTGCGGCACCCTTGGAAGCGATGATCATGAAGACCAGCAAGGAGATCTGGGCGCCGAGATCCAGCGGGGTACCCATGGCGTTGGCTACGAACAGTGACGCCATGGTCAGGTAGATCGCCGTGCCATCAAGGTTGAAGGAGTAGCCGGTGGGAACCGTCACGCCGACAACCGGCTTGGAGACACCCAGGTGTTCCATTTTGGCGATCAGGCGGGGCAGGGCTGCCTCGGAGGAGGAGGTGGAGAAGATCAGGAGGTACTCGCGGGCCAGGTACTTCATGAGCTTGAAGATGTTGACGCCGGCCACGGTCCGGAGCAGGGTACCGAGGATGACCACAATGAAGAGCGCACAGGTGATGTAGAACGCCAGCATCAGGGTGAACATGCTCAGGATCGCTTGTGCACCGGTGGCACCAACGACGGCGGCGATGGCACCGAATGCGCCTACCGGGGCCAGCCACATGATCATGATGAGGATGCGGAAGACGAGCCGTTGGCCGTGACCGATCGCCTTGAGGATGGGCGCGCCGTCCTTACCCATCTTCTGGAGGGCGAAACCGACCAGGATTGCTGCGAGCAGCGTGGGCAGGACCGGGATGTCACCGGGGATGATGCCCAGGAGGAAGTCAACCGTGCTATCCGTTGCCGCCTTCTTGTTGGGGTCGTAAGGAGTGAGCTTGAGTCCTTCACCCGGGTGGATCAGGTTGCCCACCACCAGGCCGATTGCCAGGGCGAACGTGGACATCGCCACGAAGTAGCCCAGCGCGAGCCCTCCCACTTTGCCCACTGTTGCTGCTTTGGCAATGGAGCCGATGCCCAGGACGATGGTGCAGAAGATGACCGGGGCGATCATCATCTTGATGAGCTTGATGAAACCGTCACCAAGCGGTTTGAGGGATTTGCCAACCTCGGGAAACATCAGGCCCACAACTGCGCCGAGCACTACGGCCAGGATGACCGCGATGTACAGGTAATGGGACTTGTCGAGCCCCTTGCGTCCACTCTTGGCAGCGACTGCCGACTCTCCTCGTTGAGAGGCCATGGGATTCTCCTTCTGGATACTGTGTAAGGCGCTGCGGTCCTGCACTGATGTCCACTCCGCTGCCCTTGTGTGATATCCATCATTGAGCCGTTGGTGACACACATCACCGTTGCGGTCATATTGGTCATGGGAGGCCTTCGTGATTCACAGCTGGAGCATCGCCCGCCGTCTTTTCGTGGCGAACCTGTTGTTCGTCCTGGTGCTGACGGCAGTCTTCGGAGCGTTCTCCGTAGTGGAAGCGAGGGACAGGGCTTACGACGAAGCCGGCGGCAGGATGCAGGCAATCGCAGCATCCCTTGCTAACAATCCGCTAGTCCTGCAGGCCGCTTCCACCCCGGACCCTTCCACCATCCTCCAGCCCTATGCCCGGAAGGTCATGGATGACGCCGACGCGGACTTCATCACCATCATGGCTCCGGACAGGACGCGCTGGACCCATCCGCGGACGGAGGAGCTCGGCAAGCCCTACATCGGGACGATCGAGCCGGCCCTGGGCGGGCAGACTTTCACCGAAGTCACAGCGGGAACCTTGGGCCCCTCGGTCCGGACAATCGCCCCCGTCAAGGACGCCGATGGAAGCGTCAAGGCCCTGGTGGCAGCCGGGGTCACGGTCCGCACCGTGGATACCGACGTCGCCGAAAGACTGGGGGTCATCGGAGTCATTGCGCTGGTGGTGCTGTTCTTTGGATCCGTAGCGTCCTGGATGTTGGGCCGCTACCTGCGCTCCGTTACGCGGGGTTGGGGTCCTGAGCAACTGGCGCAGCTGTTCGCGTATTACGAGTCTGTTCTCCATTCGGTCCGCGAGGGCGTCATTCTCATTGACACTCATGGCAAGGCTGTGATGTACAACGACCAAGCTGCGGAACTGCTGGGCATTGAGCCAACAGACGCCGACCGCGCCCCTGACGAGGCCCCCAAGCTGAGCGAGCTGCCCTTTGACGGCAGCCTGCGCGCCCTTTTCGAATCCGGAAGACCTGCACATGATGAAATCCACCTGACTGGTTCGCGCATCCTGGTGGTCAATCAGGCCCCCGCGGTAGGACCGATTCCCGAACGCAGCAGGCAGAAACCAGCGGTGTACGGAACCGTGGCAACCATCCGGGATCGCACGGAGATCGAGTCCTTGGGCACCGAGCTGCAGACCATGAAGACCCTCTCCGATGCTCTGCGCGCCCAAACACATGAGCACGCCAACCGCCTGCACATGATTGTGTCCCTCCTGGAATTGGGCCGCACGCCGCAGGCTTTGGACTTTGCCACCAAGGACCTTGAGCTGAGCCAGCAGTTGACCGATGACATGGTGGCCTCGGTGGATGAGCCGGTCATGAGTGCCCTGGTGATGGGTAAAGCCGCCGAAGCCCACGAGCGCGGCGTGGAACTAATGGTGCGGACCTCGGGCAGCTCAGGCGTACGGGGCTTGGAGATTCAGGACCTGGTGACCATTTTGGGAAACCTTTTGGACAACGCCATTGATGCCGCCGCTGCCGGCGACTTGCCACGGAAGGTGGAGCTGGACGTAGAAGCCGGGCCCAACGCCGTCGAATTCCTGGTGCGGGACTCCGGCAGCGGCATCAATCCTGAGTCAATCGATGACGTTCTGCAGTACGGTTTCAGCACGAAGTCCCCGGAAGGGAATCCCCGCGGCGCCCATGGCCGCGGCGTCGGCTTGGCACTGGTGCGTCAGGCCGTGGAGCGGCTCAACGGTACGATGACCATCAGCAATCCCGGCGGAGCACAGTTCCATGTGCTGCTCCCCGCGCCTGTTCCCAAGGAAGAGAAGGCATGACAGAGATCCGTGTCCTGGTGGTGGAGGACGAGCCCATAGCCTCGGACGCCCACTCCGTCTACATCGGCCGGCTTGAGGGCTTCACTTTGGTGGGCACCGCGCCGGATGGCCAGTCTGCACTGCGGATCCTGGGCGAGTTCGCGGCCTCGGGAACGCCCGTGGACCTTGTCCTGCTGGACATGAACCTTCCTGATCTTCACGGCCTGGACGTGGCCCGCAGGATGCGCTCGGCAGGAGTCTTTGCCGACATCATTGCCATCACGGCGGTCCGGGAACTGAACATTGTGCGCAGCGCCGTTTCCATCGGCGTTGTGCAGTACCTCATCAAGCCCTTCACGTACGCCACTTTCGCGGACAAGCTCAGCAGCTACCGCACTTTCCGCGAACAACTGGCGGGCTCAATGTCCGGGATCTCCAAAGCCGGAGCGTCCCAAAGTGACGTGGACCAGGCGTTCGCGAGCCTTCGCGCCCCCACGGAATTGCCGCTTCCCAAGGGTCTCTCCGGCTCAACGCTGGAGTCGGTGAAGGATTTAGTGCGGGCGGGTCAGCACCCGGTCTCGGCAAGCGAGGTGATGGACGCACTGGGGATGTCGCGGGTCACCGCCCGGCGGTATTTGGAGTACTTGGCCGACGCCGGTACCGTCACCAGGGCGCCACGGTACGGGACCCCGGGCCGGCCGGAAAACGAATACGGCTGGAATCACCGCTAATCAAAATGTATACACTGACTGCTAATTTCCTACCGACTGTGACTTAGCGCGCCCTCTGTGTATACACTGCAGATATGCGCGCCAGTGATCGGGCCTACGAAGCCCTTCGTGAAGACATCATTGAATGGCGTCTGCGGCCTGGCGCCGTCCTGGCCGAAGTGGAGCAATCCGAACGCCTGGGAGTGTCCCGGACACCGGTCCGGGAGGCACTGAGCCGGCTCACCGCAGAAGGACTAACGACGGCGGCAGGCGGGCGCGGCGTCGTCGTCACCGATATCTCACTGGAGAGCATCGACGAACTGTTCGAACTACGCGAGACCCTGGAAGTGAGGGCGGCGGCCCTGGCCGCCGAACGTGGCGAACCTGCGATCTTCGCCCAACTGCACCAGCAACTACTCCTGGCCCCTGAGCTCCTGAGCGAACAGGATCCCGCTCGCCACGAGTATTACGCACTGGTAAGCCAACTGGACGAGGCAATCGACGCCGCCATCTCCAACTCCTACCTGGCCAACGCCATGCGCGGCCTGCGTGTCCACTTGGTCCGCGTTCGCCGGCTTGCGGCCGATGACTCTGCCCGTCTCCACGCAGCTGCCGCCGAGCACGCTGCAATCGCTGAGGCAATTTCCGCGGGCAACCCGCGGTTGGCGGAAGCTGCCACCATAGTCCACTTGCACCGCAGCCTCACCCACGTCAAAGCCACCCATACCACTGCCCTAAAACACCCTGCTTAGAAACATCACTGCCTAGAAGGAGCACCATGGTCAAGAACAACCACGTCCGCGTCTACAAGAGCGAAGAGAACCTCCCGCGCGAGGAGCAATTGGCCCACAAGATCGCCGTGGTCGCCGCTGACCCCGTTGAGGTGTCGCCGGAGGTCACGGACATGGTGATCAACCGCATCATCGATAACGCCTCCGTGGCCATCGCCTCGTTGAACCGGGCCCCGATCGTCGCAGCCCGGGCCCAGGCTTTGACCCACGCACCCTCTGCCAACGGCAAGGGAGCTGCAGTGTTTGGCATCAGCGAGCAGGTCTCCCCCGAATGGGCGGCCTGGGCCAACGGTGTGGCAGTGCGCGAACTCGATTACCATGACACGTTCCTGGCAGCGGACTACTCCCACCCCGGGGACAACATCCCGCCGATCCTGGCTGTGGCCCAGCACGTCGGTTCCAACGGCGCGGACCTGGTCCGTGCGATCGCTACCGGATACGAAATCCAGGTGAACCTGGTCAAGGCCATCTGCCTGCACAAGCACAAGATCGACCACGTAGCCCACCTCGGCCCCTCCGCCGCGGCCGGTATCGGCACGCTGCTAGGCCTGGATGTTGAGACCATCTTCCAGTCCGTGGGCCAAGCACTGCACACCACCACCGCCACCCGGCAGTCCCGCAAGGGCGAAATCTCCACCTGGAAAGCACACGCACCGGCGTTCGCAGGCAAAATGGCAGTCGAAGCCGTGGACCGTTCCATGCGCGGCCAGACCTCCCCCGTGCCGATCTACGAAGGTGAAGACGGCGTCATCGCCTGGATGCTGGACGGCCCGGACGCTTCCTACGAGGTCCCGTTGCCGCTTCCCGGGGAAGCCAAACGCGCCATCCTGGACACCTACACCAAGGAACACTCCGCCGAATACCAGGCCCAGGCGTGGATCGACCTCGCCCGAAAACTGAACCGCGAGCACCCCGAAACCACAGATCCGGCCAACGTGGCCTCGGTGCTGATCAAGACCAGCCACCACACCCACTACGTCATTGGTTCCGGCGCGAACGATCCCCAGAAATACTCCCCCACCGCGTCGCGAGAAACCCTGGATCACTCCATCCCCTACATCTTCACCGTCGCACTGCAGGACGGCGCCTGGCACCACGTGGACTCCTACGCCCCCGAACGCGCAGCACGCCCGGACACCGTGGAACTCTGGCACAAAGTCACCACCGTGGAAGACCCCGAATGGACCCGCCGGTACCACTCCCTGGACATCGCAGAGAAAGCCTTCGGCGGCACTGTTGTCATCACACTCACGGATGGGTCTGTTGTCACGGACGAGATCGCGGTGGCTGACGCGCACCCGCTCGGTGCCCGGCCCTTCGCCCGCGAGCAATACATCAACAAGTTCCGCACCCTTGCCGCCGGGCTCGTGGAGGAGGCCGAAATCGAAAGGTTCCTCGCCGCCGTCGAACGCGTCACCGAACTCGGCGCAGGCGAACTGGACCAACTCAACATCACCGCGGCCCCCGGCGTGATCAACCTCGACGCAGCACCGAAGGGACTGTTCTAAATGCTGTACTCAAAAGTCACCCCCGAACAGAAACGGGTAAAGCTCCGCGAGCTACTCAACTCCGGGACCGTGCAGCAGTTCCCCGGCGCGTTCAACCCGCTCTCGGCCCGGCTGATCGAAGAGAAGGGCTTCGCCGGGGTCTACATCTCCGGAGCGGTCCTCGCCAACGATCTCGGCCTGCCCGACATCGGCCTGACCACGCTCACCGAAGTTGCAACACGCGCCGGGCAGATCGCCCGCATGACCGACCTGCCCTCCCTCGTGGACGCAGACACCGGCTTCGGCGAACCCATGAACGTAGCCCGGACCGTGCAGGAGCTCGAAAACGCCGGCCTGGCCGGACTCCACATCGAGGACCAGTTCAACCCCAAACGCTGCGGCCACCTGGACGGCAAGAACGTGGTTGACCTGGACACCGCCACCAAACGCATCCGCGCCGCAGCCGACTCCCGCCGCGACGAGAACTTCCTCATCATGGCCCGCACCGACATCCGAGCCGTCGATGGCCTGGACGCTGCAAAGGACAGGGCCAAAGCCCTGGTGGACGCCGGCGCAGACGCCATCTTCCCCGAAGCCATGCGCGATCTGAGCGAGTTCCAAGCCATCCGCGACGCCGTGGACGTGCCCATCCTGGCCAACATGACCGAGTTCGGAAAGTCCGATCTCTTCACCGTGGACCAGCTCTACAGCGTAGGAGTGAACATGGTCATCTACCCTGTGACGCTCCTCCGCATTGCCATGGGCGCTGCAGAGCGTACTCTGGAATCGATCAAGGCTGCGGGGACCCAGGAAGCGCACGTGGACAACATGCTCACGCGTGCGCGCCTCTACGAACTCGTCGACTACGAGGCATACAACCAATTCGATACCGGCGTATTCAACTTCCAGGTTCCTGGCGTCCGCTAGGTTCCGGATTCATCAAGGGGAACGCAGGCATCCCGGTACCCCCGGTGCGCCTGCTCTATGAACGAAGGAGTTCAGCGTGGTAGCTGAAGACATCAAAAAGGGCCTTGCTGGCGTGGTGGTGGACTACACCGCCGTCTCGAAGGTCAACCCGGACACCAATTCGCTGCTCTACCGCGGGTATCCGGTTCAGGAACTGGCCGCCAAATGCAGCTTCGAAGAAGTTGCCTACCTCCTATGGAACGGTGAGCTGCCCAACGAATCGCAGCTAGCCGAATTTACCGCCCGCGAGCGCGCAGGCCGCGCCTTGGATCCTGTGGTGAAGCAGGTCATTGATGCCTTGCCCACTACGGCCCACCCCATGGATGTGTGCCGTACGGCAGCCTCCGTACTGGGCGCCCGGCACCACCTGGCTGAGGAGTCCACGCCGGAAGCAAACATGAAGAAGGCAATCGACTTGTGGGCGGCCATGCCCGCGGTGGTGGCCTACGATCAGCGCCGCCGCCGGGGCCAGGAACCCGTTGAACCGCGGGAGGATCTGGACTACTCGGCAAACTTCCTGTGGATGACCTTCGGGGAAGAGCAGGTCCCGGAAGTGGTGGAGGCGTTCAACGTGTCCATGATCCTGTACGCGGAGCACTCCTTCAACGCCTCCACCTTCACTGCCCGTGTGGTGACCTCCACGCTCTCTGACCTGCACTCGGCCGTTACCGCTGCGATTGGCGCCCTCAAGGGCCCGCTGCATGGTGGTGCCAATGAAGCTGTGATGCACACGTTCGATGAGATCGGGATCCGCAGCGAGGAATCCCTCGAGGAAGCCGCGTCCCGTGCCAAGACGTGGATGGAAGACGCTTTGGCCCAGAAGAAGAAGGTTATGGGTTTTGGTCACCGCGTCTACAAGCACGGTGACTCGCGCGTGCCCACCATGAAGGCTGCCCTGGACAAGATGATTGCCCACTACGGCCGCCCTGAATTGCTGGGGTTGTACAACGGCCTGGAACAAGCCATGGACGAGGCCAAAGCCATCAAGCCCAACCTCGACTACCCGGCCGGACCCACCTACCACCTCATGGGTTTTGACACGCAGACGTTCACCCCGTTGTTCGTCGCGAGCCGCATCACGGGCTGGACGGCCCACGTCATGGAACAGGTTGCCTCCAACTCCCTGATCCGGCCGCTCAGTGAATACAACGGCGCCGAAGAACGGCACGTCCCCTAACCGCTCCCTACAGGCGCAAAGCACGACGCCGGTCAGGTCACCTAACGGTGACCGGGCCGGCGTCGTTCGTTGTGCTGTGTTCTATGGCTGAGGGCCTTCTACTGCTGCAGGTCCGCCCACTTCACCGTGTGGACGTCAGCCACGTTCTCGTTGTCAGCTGCCAAAACCACCCGGACGGCTATTTGTTGGCCGGCGATCATGGCCGGCAGCCAATGTTCGGCGTCAGCCCACATCCTGTCCACGGGAAGTTCGGCAACAGGGAACCATGCAGGATCAACCTCATCACTTTCCGAGGGCTCCCCCTTCCAAGTGCGCGTCAGGAAGACCGTGGTGGCCATATTCCACTCCGGCCTCGCAGGAAAAACAAAATCGACGGTGCCAGCTGGAATCAGGTCCGTTTCGGCAACCACCACGTTGATCTCCTCCATGACCTCCCTGCAGGCAGCTTCAGAAGCGGTTTCACCCAGTTCCACATGCCCGCCGACCCCCACCACCTTGCCCCTTCCGAACCCCGTCTTCTTGGTTCCGAGCAGGACTTGCTGATCATCCGCAGAGTCTCGGAGCAGGAAGCACAAAGTCACATGGGCTGCAGTCATGGTGCCTACCTTAACCTGATCTCCCCTGCCGCGGCCGCCATTGCTACAGTGAGCCCATGAGCGAAGGTGGGGGAAACGGGCAGGCCCAGGTAGCCGCGGATGAAGGCATCCCTGTGCCACCCACCGGCCCGGAGCCGACGGGACCAGAGCCGACGGGACCGGAGCCGGAGGGACCAGAGCCGGCGGGACCGGAGCCGGAGGGACCAGAGCCGGCGGGACCAGAGCCGGCGGGACCAGAGCCTAAGGCGAAGCCGGAACGGGACACCTGGTTGCCCCGTTGGCTCGTGGCGCACCCGCTCTACGCAGGTTGGGCCTGGACAGTGGTGTGGGCGGGGCTGATTGTCCTGGACGAAGTGGTGGACCTTGCCGGATGGACTTGGTACTTCCTGGTCTTGGTGGCCGCACTTCCCACCTTGGTTTCCACGCTTGTGGTCCTGCATGCCACGCCCCGCAGCCACCTCCGCGCCGTGGACGCCACAGTGCTCGGCCACTTCTTCGTCCGGTTCCTTGCACTGGTGGCAGCGTTCATGGTGTGGGCAGCCTCCGTGGTGATGAGTGCCTCGATCTCCACCACGGTCCAGACCCTCATCGGCGACTCCGAAAAAGAAGTCACCGCCCTTGGATTCAACCTCATGCTGGCCGCAGTCCCACTAGTGCTCTCCATCCTATGGATGGCCTTCATTGTCCGATGCGCATGGTTCCTGCGGCGGCTGCGGGGCTGGCGCCAGGTACCTCTGAAGACGCGGGTGCCCAAGAAGTTCCTTCGCGGACGCCCACGACTCAAACGCGTGGTGGTGGGGTTGGCGCACCCTGGCCTTTTACTTGTGGCAGGACTAGGGACGTCCCTGCTGGCGTTGTTTGTAGACGCCGTGGAGCTGACGCTGAACGTTCTCGAGTAGCTCCGTAGGTAGCCCCAACTAGTTCAGTTAGCCGAGCGCCCGGGGATGCGCTGCGGCATAGACCTCACGCAGGGTATCGGCTGTGACCAGCGTGTAGACCTGCGTGGTGGTCACCGAGGCGTGTCCCAACAGCTCCTGCACCACCCTGACATCCGCTCCACCCTCCAGAAGGTGTGTAGCGAAGGAATGGCGCAGCGTATGCGGCGAAACATCTTTAGTGATGTTGGCTTTCTCCGCCGCCGTTTTGAGGATAGTCCAAGCGCTTTGCCTGCTGATCCGGCCACCCCGGGCGTTCAGGAACAGAGCAGGAGTGCCTTTGCCCTTGGACGCCAGCAGTGGCCTGCCTCGAACAACATAAGCCCCGACGGCCCGGGCACCGTAGGAGCCCAAAGGAACCAAGCGCTCCTTGGACCCTTTGCCGAAGAGCCTGACGATTGCAGGTTCCGCGCCCGTGTCCTCCAAAGAGACGTCATCGACGTCCAACCCCACTGCCTCGCTGATGCGGGCCCCGGTGGAATACAGGAATTCAAGTAAGGCACGGTCCCGGAGGCCAGTGGCGCTATCAGAGCCTGCAGCTTCCAGGATTCGCGTCACTTCACCCACACTGATGGCCTTGGGCAGCCGTTTCCCCGGCATGGGCGGGTGGACATCGCTGGCGGGGTCCGCCGTCGTCGTTCCTTCCAGCGCCCAAAACTTGTGCAGCCCACGCACGGCAACCACTGTGCGGGCGGCTGAGCGGACGCCAAGGACGGCCGCGCCGTCCGAACCATCGGAGAGGGCTTGGACGAAGGCAGTCACATGATGCCGCGTGATGTTTCCGGGGTGCTCCACGCCTTGGGCCGCAAGGAAGTTCGAATACCGTGATAAATCCCTGCGGTAAGCGGACAATGTGTTGGCGGCCAAACCGCGTTCCACACCTACATGCTGCAGGTAATCGGTGATGGCACGGTCAACGCCGTTTACGGTTCTTGTGGCGGCCTCGGCCATGCTCAGCGCTGGCTCGGATGAGCCGGCCACGGCGCGTTGGCCGGACGGAGGCTCGTGAACCCATCAGCCTTCGCGGCCGCAGCGGCCAGGATACCCAACACTGCTGAGGGATTGTGCAAACGGCCCTCCATGACGGCCTTCACTGCCTCATCCAGCGGTACCCAGTGAAGCTCGATCTCGGCTTCCTCGTCGGTGCGGACATGCCGGTCTGCTGCCGGGACATCGCTAATGCCGCGCGCCAGGTAAATGCGCACAGCCTCGCTGGATGAACCCGGGGAGTTGAAGAAGTCCACCAGGACGTTCCAGGTGGCCGCCACAAGATCGGCTTCCTCGGCCAACTCACGTGCCGCACCCACCACGAAGTCCTCGCCCTCGACATCCAGCAGGCCAGCCGGGATTTCCCACAGATCCATGCCTACCGGATGCCGGTACTGCTTGAGCAGAAGGATTTCGCCGTCCACGTTCATGGGCAGCACTGCAACCGCCCCGGGGTGGTCAATGTAGTCGCGGACCAGGGTGTCCGTGCCGTCGCTGAGCTGGAAGGAGTCGCTCACAACGTCCCAGATGCGGCCCTCGTAGACCTTGCTGGTAGACAAAAGACGGCGCGGGCTCGGCATGTCCGAAACCTGCCTTGATGTGCGGGGGGTTTCAGAAATACCGGGCATCGCGCCGTCCTTCGTTAGTACTTGCGTTTACTTGGCAGCTACTGTGCGGGCGCCGGTCTTGGTGTCCACGGGGGCACCTTCACGGCGTTCCAAGGCAGCCTTGACCAAACCAGCGAATAGCGGGTGGGGCCGTGTGGGGCGTGAGCTGAGCTCCGGGTGTGCCTGTGTTGCCACGTAGTAAGGGTGAACTTCGCGGGGAAGTTCCACGTACTCCACCAGCTTGCCGTCAGGAGAGGTACCGGAGAAGACCAAGCCCTCGGCAGCGATCTGCTCGCGGTACTTGTTGTTGACCTCATAGCGGTGGCGGTGGCGTTCGCTGACCGTAGTGGTGCCGTACGTCTCGGCAATGACGGAGCCTTCGTCCAGTTTGGCTTCGTACAGGCCCAGGCGCATGGTGCCACCAAGGTCTCCCTTGCCGTCCACAATGTCCAGCTGCTCTTCCATGGTGGCGATGACCGGGTACTTCGAATCCGGCTCGAACTCGCTCGAAGATGCACCTTCAAGGCCAACCACGTTACGGGCGTATTCGATCACCATGCACTGCAGGCCAAGGCACAGGCCCAGGACCGGGAGCTTGGATTCGCGGGCGAACTTCAAGGCGCCAAGCTTGCCTTCGAGTCCACGAATGCCGAAGCCGCCGGGAACGCAGATAGCGTCTACACCGGCCAAGGACTTGGTAGCCCCTGCCAGTGTTTCGCACTCGTCCGAGGGGACCCAGCGGATCTTGACCTTGGCTTCGTTGGCGAAGCCGCCTGCGCGGAGCGCCTCGGTGACCGAGAGGTAGGCGTCGGGGAGATCGATGTACTTGCCAACCAGGGCAACTTCGACCTCATGCTTGGGGTTGTGGACAGCTTCGAGCAGCTTGTCCCACTTGCTCCAATCGACATCCTTGAACGGCAGGTCCAGCGCACGGACAATGTACGAGTCCAGGCCCTGACCGTGAAGGGTCTTGGGGATGTCGTAAATGCTGGGAGCGTCAGCGGCGTTCACCACGGCGTCGATGTCGACGTCGCACATGCGGCCGATCTTCTCACGCATCGCTTCGGGTACTTCGCGGTCCGAGCGGATCACGATTGCTTCAGGCTGAATGCCAATGGAGCGAAGGGCAGCAACGGAGTGCTGGGTGGGCTTGGTCTTCAGTTCCTGGGACGGACCGATGTACGGGACCAAGGAGACGTGAAGGAAGAAGACATTGTTGCGGCCCACGTCCTGGCGGACCTGGCGTGCGGACTCAAGGAACGGCTGCGACTCAATGTCACCCACCGTGCCGCCGATTTCGGTGATGATGACGTCCGGAGCATTCTTGCCTTCGGCAGGCAGGCGCATGCGGCGTTTGATTTCATCGGTGATGTGGGGAATGACCTGGACGGTGTCCCCGAGGTATTCGCCGCGACGTTCCTTGGCGATCACCGTGGAGTAGATCTGGCCTGTTGTGACATTGGCCGAACCTTCGAGGTTCTCATCGAGGAAGCGCTCATAGTGTCCGATGTCGAGGTCGGTTTCGGCGCCGTCGTCAGTCACGAACACTTCGCCGTGCTGGAAGGGGTTCATCGTGCCCGGATCCACGTTCAGATAGGGATCGAGCTTCTGCATAGTTACAGACAAACCACGTGCCCGCAGCAGGTGACCGAGGCTGGAAGCCGTCAGACCCTTACCGAGCGAGGACGCCACACCACCGGTGACGAAGATGTGTTTGGTCGTCTTGGACGAGCCCGGGAACCGGGAATTTACACGGGAATTTGATCGCTGCACCACGGAATTCGAGCTTATCATCAATTACGCCTTCCAAGCGTCCGTTCGGATTCCCCAAATGGTCAATAGTTGCTCACCACCGCATTCCAAGCAAGACCCGGGCGGGATTAAGTGAGCCGATGTGATTGTCCTCGCACTCCCCCGCCGCTCCGACGCCAAGCCTCAACCCCTGGCTCGTTAGCCCCGTTAGGCGCGTTGTGGCAAAAGCTTCGCGTCATCAAGCAATTCCTGGGCATGCGCCTGCGCACTTTCGGAATCCTCTTGCCCGGCCAGCATTCTTGCAAGCTCCTTGACCCGCTCGTCCTCGCTCAGCAATTGCACATCACTGGAAGTAAAGCCGGTGGTTGTCTTCCCGTCAGCACCTCGAACCGATGTTTTGGTCACCCGGATGTGTTGATCTGCGAAAGCAGCCACCTGCGGCAAGTGCGTCACCACCAGGACCTGGACGTGCCGGGCAAGCATCGCCAGACGCCTGCCGATTTCCACAGCTGCGCGTCCGCCCACCCCGGCATCAACTTCATCGAACACAAACGTCGGCACCGGATCCACCGCGGCCAGCACTACCTCGATCGCCAGCATGACCCTGGACAGTTCACCGCCGGACGCTCCCTTGCCCAAGGGTCTCGCCGGGGCACCAGAGTGGGGTTGGAGCAGGAAAGCGATCTCATCGGTGCCCCAAGGGCCCAAAGCGCCGCTGCCATCGACCTCTATGACCAGCGTGGCATCGGCCATGGCCAAAGCCTTCAACTCGGCGCTGACCCTGGTTGAGAGATCCTTGGCCGCTTTGAGGCGTGCTTTGGTGATGGCAGCAGCCATCTTTCGCAGGCTGGCCTCGGCAGAAGCCACCTCTGCGTCCAATGACTCAATGCGGCTTGAGTCATCCTGCAACTCATCCAGCCGGGCCCTCGCCGTAGCCGCCCACTCAAGGACTTCATCAATACTCGGCGCGTACTTGCGGATCAGCTTTGCCAGGGCTGCGCGGCGCTCCTCGATTTCAGAAAGCCGCTCAGGGCCCTCTGTATCCAGCGCGGCCTGGTAGCTGGACAGTTCCGCCGCGATGTCATTGAGGAGGAAGCCCACCTCCGCCAACCGTGTTGCGGCAGACCTCAGTTCCTCATCATGTTCGGCCACGTGTTCAAGGGTCCGTTTGGCCGCGTCCACCATGGTGGTTGCATCCCCTGAATCACCAAATTCCTCGGCAATGAGCGATTCATGAGCCGCAGCAGCTGCCAATCGCAACTCTTCGACGTTGGCCAGTTTCACGGCCTCAGCTTTGAGGGTCTCGTCCTCCCCAGGCTGAGGATCCACCTCGTCAATTTCCTTCAGGGCAGCATCCAGTGACTCCGCTTCGCGCAACCGCTCACGGGCCTCACTGCGGAGGGTCTCAAGTTCAGACTGGATGGCCTTCCAGTGGTTGAACAGCTCCTGGTATTCCCCCAAGGTCTTGGCCAAGGGCGCTCCGGCAAACCTGTCCAAGGCATGACGCTGCGCGGTAGCACTCTTGAGCCGGATCTGGTCCGACTGCCCATGGACCACCACCAGGCTTTCACCAAGTTCAGCCAGTACACTCACCGGCGCGGCACGGCCACCAACGTAAGCACGGCTGCGACCGTCGGCACCAACGGTGCGGGCGAGCAAGAGTTCAGCAACGCCGTCGAACTCTTCTGCCTCACCCCCGGCCTCCTTGGCCCGCTCCACCGCACCATGCGCGGGATCAAGCTTCAGCACAGCTTCGGCCGACGCGGACTTAGCACCGCTTCGGACGGCCCCGGCGTCGGATCTGGCACCCAGAAGAAGCCCGACGGCGGTCACCACCATGGTTTTGCCCGCACCGGTTTCACCGGTAACTACGCTGAGGCCAGGACCCAGCGGCAGGGCGGCATCGGTGATGACGCCGAGGTCACGGATTCGGAGTTCTTCAAGCATGGTTCACTTCGCATTCGTGGGATCTGATGGCTCACCGTGCCCAAGGTCCAGGGACGTTTCTGAATCCCGGGGACTGGGCAAAGGAGCCGGTGACAGGGTCCGGATGACAGGGATAGGACCGGTGTGCACTTCACCGCTCCGGGGAGCCGGGCCGCGCCAGCCATGGATAGGAAGCTGGAACTTACGGACCAAACGGGCGGAGAAGGGAGTCTTGTGTGTCCGCGCCAGCCGAACGGGGGTAGCAGAGCGCGTCACTTCAACACGGGCGCCAGGGGGCAGATCCACCGACCGCCGGCCATCGCACCAGAGGACCCCGGAAGCCTCGGTCCTGCTCATGATCTCAACAGCCAGCTTGGACCGGGGAGATACCACCAAGGGCTTGGCGAAAAGGGCGTGGGCACTGATGGGAACAATAACCAAGGCTTCAACCTCGGGCCACACCACCGGCCCTCCGGAAGAAAAAGCGTAGGCAGTGGAACCAGTAGGCGTAGCAAGGACAACACCATCGCAGCCGAAGGACGTCAGAGGACGCTCATCCACTTCGGTGACGACTTCCAACATGCGTTCCCGGTTGGCCTTCTCAATGGCAGCCTCGTTCAAAGCCCACGTATGCCAAATCTTTTGGCCCTTGACCCATACCTGGACATCGATGGTCATACGTTCTTCCACCGTGTACTGCCGGCTGGCAATCCATTCCACCGTTTGGGCGAGATCGGCTCGTTCACTTTCGGCCAGGAAACCCACATGTCCCAAGTTGACGCCCAACATGGGGACGTCCACCTCGCGGACCAGTTCAGCGGCGCGAAGGATGGTCCCATCGCCGCCCAGGACCATCACCAGCTCCACATCCTCCAAATTGACGTGATCATTGAGGATCTCGATCGGAGTATCAAGGGCACCAAAAAAACGCTCGACATCGGCGAGTTCGGATTTCTGCAGCACAGGAACCAAGCCGGAGGCGTGCAGTTGCGTACAGGCATCCCACGCTGCGCGCAGCGATTCCTCCCGCCCTGTGTGGGCAAGGACAAGTACACGCCTGCTCATCGGATCTGCTTTCTAATGGTTCGGCCAAAGTTTCTTGATCAACGCAGCAACGTCCTCGTCCCGCTCTTCGATCTTAGGCAACGCCGCGGACATCCCGCGCTTCATCCACAGGAAGTATTCAATATTTCCGTCCTGGCCCGGAAGCGGACTGGCCGCCAGGTCCTGAAGTTCAAGGCCGGCATCCACCGCTGCCCGGGCAACCTGGGCTACCGCCCGGCGTCGTTCATTCTCCGAGGACACCACACCGGTCCTGCTCAGGCGCTCCTTGCCAACCTCGAACTGTGGTTTGACCATGAGGACCATATCGCCACCCGGCTCGGTGCACTGCGCCAGCGGCCACAGAACCAGAGTCAACGAAATGAAAGACAAGTCAGCGACGGTCAACGCGGCCGGTCCGCCGATCTGTTCCGGAGTCATGTACCTGACGTTGAGCCCCTCGTGGACTTCCACTTTGGGATCATCCCTGAGGTGGGCGACCAGTTGGCCGTGCCCCACATCAACTGCCACCACTTGCGCCGCGCCCTGCCGCAACAGCACATCAGTGAAGCCGCCCGTGGAAGCCCCCGCGTCCAAGCAACGCTTTCCAGAAACCACGACGGCGGGAAACGCCTCCAGCGCGCCCGCCAACTTATGCCCCGCGCGGCTGACGTAAATGTCCTCCAGGTGGGACTGCACCTCGAGCATGGTGTGTGCGTCCACTTGATGGGCCGCCTTGATAAGGACCTCACCGTCGGAGCTGACCTTGCGGTCACTGATGAGTTTGGCGGCATGAGTACGGGACCTGGCCAGCCCGCGGGTCACCAGTTCCTGATCAAGTCTTGGCATGCGTTAGCTCTCGCCTTCCTGACGGGGGAAGCTCTTAGGAGTTGCAGGAAGGCCAGGCTCGGCGTCCAAAGCTTCCAATAGGGCGTCATGGACGCGGGCATACAACTCCCCGTGCTCGGCGACGGGCGCGTCTGTGACACCATCCAGCAAGCCCATGGCTTTGTCCACCAGAGGGTCTCCCGTGGGATTCGGCGCCGCAGGCCACTGAACTGCCGGAGGTTCCGGGTGGAAATGCTCGGGTTCCTGAATATTGAGTTCCGGAGCTCCCACCTCATTGACCAGGGGCTCGTGGTTTATGGGCTCGGTCATCACACCAGTTTAGTGATTTCGCCATTCCAGCCGCGGCGCACGTGCCTCGTCCGTGTCGGGGACGGCCGCCCACCACGCCGCGCACGCAGCGCGCCACGCGTCGAGGTCGCCCTCGTCTCCGGTGACTGTGACGGTTCCGTCCCCCGCAACTGCAGCAGCTGTCCCGCAACGGAACGTACCGGCGTCGAACGTAATTTCCGGATATGGCTCGTAAAGCCCCGCCAAGTCCGCCAGCAGGAAATCAGGGCGTTCCTGGGTCCGCGCAGCCAGAATACTGTGCGTGGTGTCCACCCCGGTGAGGACGGCCGCCGTCGCAAATCCTGCGCGATTTCCACCCAAAATGTCAGTGTCCAAACGGTCCCCCACCACCAGCGGGCGATCAGACTGAAGCCGTTTGGCAGCGGCGTGGAAAAGGGGTGCCTCAGGCTTGCCGGCCACCAGAGGAGTCTTACCGGTAGCCGCCGCAACGGCAGCCACCAAAGTTCCATTCCCTGGCGCCATCCCCCGGGCCTGCGGGATGGACATGTCCGTATTGGTGGCGAACCACATGGCTCCCCCCGCCACCACATAGGATGCCTCCGCCAAGTCCTTCCACCCAATCTCCGGGTTGAAGCCTTGGACTACCGCCACCGGAGATTCCGCTGCACTATGGACCGGCTTCAGACCTACCAACTCGATCTCATGAGCCAACGCAGCACTCCCGGTGATCAGGACGTGCGCCCCGGCAGGCAGCATGGAAGCCAGAAGCTCCCCTGCCGCCTGCGAGGAACTGACCACTTGATGGTCCTCCGCCGGGGCACCGAGCTCGCGCAAATGCGCAGCAACCTGAGCCGGCGTGCGGGAGGCGTTGTTAGTCACATAGCCCAAGCCCACGCCAACGGTCTGAAGGCGCTGCAACGCCTCCACTGCACCGGGAATAGCGTGTGGACCTGCGTAGACCACACCATCCAGATCCGAAAGGACGGCATCGAAGGAGGAAATCAGTGAATCAGCCATGCTGGGAGTCGGAACCCTCGTTCTGGGTGTCTTCGCCGTTGGTGTGCTCGTCGTTTGCCTCTGAACCTTCTTCGGCCTCTACGTCCTCGTCCACCGAATCAATGTCAGATTCGGCGTCGTCGGACTCAAAGTAGTCAGCCTCGGCGTCATCAACCTCAACCTCGTCATGTTCCGCGTCTGCAGCAGCCGCCTCAACAATGACAGTCTCAGGAGTCTCAGCGTCCGTGTCCCTCGCCGGCTTCTCGAAGCGCGGCTTCCGTGCCGCTGCCTCTTCCTGCTCATCCCATCCAAGGTCCATGATCTCCGGCTCAGCGAAATCGCCGACGCCCAAAGCGTTCTCGGCAACGAGTGCCTGACGGGCCCACTTATCCGCTTCCTCAGTACGGTCCACCGCGCTCAAAGCTTCAGCGTATGCACGGAACAAGCGGGGGCTGTAGGAGAAGGCCCTGTTGATGTCCAGCTGCGGGATCTCAAGCTCGCTGACGGCAGCATCCAATTGCTCCAGGTCCGAACGCGCACCGGAAGCAACAATCGCGAGCTCAACCTTGCCCGGAGCGTCCAAATCCTGGGCTTCAGGAGAGCGGACCATATCCAGTGCACGGTCGGGGCGGCCGAGGCCACGCTCGCAGTCAGCCATCACCGGCAAGTGCACATTGGAGCCACTGATGCGGCGGTAGGTGCGGAATTCGCGAAGAGCCTCACCGTAATGGCCGGCAGCATATGCCGTAAGGCCAACTGCTTCACGCACAGCGGAGAGACGTCCACCGCGGCGGCTTGCGGCAAGTGCATGCTGGAAGGCCAGCTCAGGCTCAATGTCGATCAGACGGCCAGCCATGACCAAGTGCTTGGCCACCCATCCAGCGCTCTGCTCCTCCAGGGTCTTGATCTGGTGGCCAGTGGCGCGGTCGAGTTCCTTACCCGTAACATCCTCATCAATTTCAGGAGAACGTTCACGGTCCGGGCGGTTGGCACTTCGAATGTCCTTGGCGTTGGGAACCCGCACCGGACGTTCTTCCCATGAACCACCGCGCTCATTGCGGTCACCGCCAAAGTTGCGGGGTCCGCGCTCGGGGCGGTCGCCAAAGGGCTTGCGATCGCCACGGTCGTTGTTGAACGGACGACGCTCGCCGTCGCGTGAGGGACGGTCGTTGCGGTCACCGAAAGGCTTCCGGTCGCGGTCGCCGCCGAAGGAGCGGCGATCATCGTTCTCGCGGCGGGGACCATCAAAGTTGCGGGGT